>Ga0068863_100000264_pt1 | contig 54908 bp, 53 predicted proteins | sample KBSSwiS62_FD_66596 | JGI IMG/M metagenome (GOLD analysis project Ga0068863, IMG submission 66596) | Switchgrass rhizosphere microbial communities from Kellogg Biological Station, Michigan, USA - KBS Switchgrass S6-2 | ecosystem: Host-associated > Plants > Roots > Rhizosphere > Soil ... | reverse complement strand
GGGGGGTAACCCGCCTATGCAGCGCCCAGTTGCTTTTTGGCCGGGCCCATGAACACCCCAGAGGAGTCGAAGAAAGCCCGGACTGAGCTCGCGGCTCGATTGCGGGCCCATGCTCCCGAGATTGAGAAAGCAATCTTTACGCGGATCCGGAGTTCGTCTGAGTCCGTCCCGGACGAAGACCCCGCCTACGTCGCCGGCCTCCAAGGCGCCGTCGCAGAGGCCTTGAACTACGGCTTCGAGAGCATCGAGAAGGGCGGGGAGTCATCGGTGCCGATCCCGCCAGAGACGGCTCAGCAAGCTCGTCGAGCGGCGCGTGAGGGCGTGAGACTGGACACGGTTCTGCTGCGGTACTCCGCCGGCAATAAGTCACTGGAGGAATTCATCGTCGCCGAGTCTGATGGCATCCCGAGCCAGGTGCTTTGCCAAATCCTGAGCGACCAGGGCTTCCACCTTGCGCGCCTCATGGAATCGGTGTCCGCTGAATACAGGGATGAGCTCGAGCAGACAAGACGCTCATCCGCGCAGAGGCGAGGGGACCGCGTACTGCACTTGCTTAAGAGCAACAGTGTCGCGATGCCCGCTGATCTTGACTACGACTTCGATGTCTGGCACGTCGGCATGATCCTCGTGGGTCCTAACGCGGAGAAATCGGCACGCGCATTCGCCGAGAGTCTGGGGTGCCGATTTCTGCCTGTAGTGCGCGACCACGAAATCACCTGGACTTGGCTCGGAAACTCACAGCAACCCGCCGTGGCAACTCTAGGGCGCTTCCTTGTTGCCAACACGCCTACGGATATATCGGTAGCGATCGGCGAGCCCCGAAAAGGTCTAGATGGATGGCGTCAAACGCATTACGAAGCCCAGGCGGCGTTGCAGGCGATGCTTTACCGGCCGAAGCCTGTAACGAGGTGCCGTGACGTCATTCTGGATTCAGCGGTATTGAGGGATCAGTGGTTGACAAAGTCTTTGATCGAGACCTACTTGGCGCCCCTGGATGGCCAAGGCAATTCTGGAGAGGCGCTGCGAAAGACGCTGCGCGCCTACTTTGCGGCGGATCAAAACGTTGCAAGTGCGGCATTGGCCCTTGGAAAATCCCGCAACACGGTCGAACGTCACCTGCATAGAGTCGAGGAGAAACTAGATCAGACTCTCAATACGTGCAACGCTCAGCTGCAGGTGGCGCTTCGGGTGGAGGAGCTGGTCACTTCTTCCGAACGGATGCAGTCATTCTCTCGTGCTTGATCAGATTCTGCCAGCGAGCGTCGTCGTGGTTGCGACCAGAACCGACTTGGATGCGCAGCTCTTTCCAGAGGAGGAGCGGATCATGCGACGAGCGATAGAGAGTCGACGGCGGGAGTTCACTACGGCTCGTGCCTGCGCGCGAGACGCGCTTGTTCAGCTGGGGTTGCCATCGCAATCAATACCCGCAGGGCCTTCAGGCAACCCTGAATGGCCGACAGGGACCGTCGGAAGTATTTCCCACTGTGACGGCTATCGCGCAGCCGCGGTAGGGCGCGTGCGAGATTTCGCCACCATTGGGATCGATGCGGAGCCGAACGAGCAGCTGTCGGATGGTGTTCTAGATGCGATTGCTTCGCCTGACGAGCTTAAGTGGGTGCGGCGACTTATGCACGACATGCCCAACATTTGTTGGGATCGTCTTCTCTTTTGCATCAAGGAGGCCGTGTACAAGGCTTGGTTTCCCCTGACAGGTCGGAGCCTCGGATTCGAAGATGCGCGCATCCAGGTCGATCGTGCGTGCCAGGAATTCTCGGCTCAGTTGCAAGTCGCGGGCTTCACGCTCGGCGGCACTGGGCAGTCGAGTCTTTCGGGGAGGTGGCTTGTCAGCGATGGACTTGTTGCTGCGGCAGTAGCTCTTTCAGCCACTTGATGCACGCCCTGCTCGGATGACCGACTAGATGTATGGACTGAAGCCATGTATGAACGTTTGTTGGGTAACAGCGTGTTTATGTAGCAATCTGCCACATAGACGACTGGAAGTTGAGCCACATTCACACGCAATAGATTACTTGCGTATTCATAGAATCCCGCCATGACTGCGCCTGCGGGAGGGGTAGTAACGCTGGCGGCTGAGCGCTCCGTTGGAACGCAGCGCGCCAGCACGTTGTCGTCTGTCGCGTGGACGCCAAGCGAGGACATCGATGTCCTCGCTTGGGTCCGGGTGGGCCATCGTCTAGGCGCGATGACGCGTTGCAGTCAATGGTTGCTTGGGGACTGGATTCGCTACGGGACCGCGCGCTGGGGCGAGAAGTACACGGAGGCGGCCCGAATCACTGGCTACGACGTACAGAGTCTGCGAAACATCGCTTACGTAGCCGGAAAAGTGGAGGCATCCCGACGTCGGGACAATTTGGCCTGGAGCCATCATGCCGAGGTTTGTGCGCTGGAGCCCGAGGAGCAAGATAGGTGGCTTGACCTAGCGGCGTCCGAGAGGATGTCTGTGGCTGATCTACGAATCGAGTTGCGCGCCGCACGGCGATGCGGGGATGAGTCAGCAGCACGCTCAACGGCAGGCGCGAAAATGGTGACGTGTCCAGAGTGTGAGCATAGGTTCAAGATGCCCGATTCATGAGGTTTATGGCTGACCACTAGGTCGTGGTCTGGGTGTTGAGCGCTCAGAGGGCGATTAGCCTGGTTGCGGTCGCCTTCCAAACTGCGATGACGCGGGTACCGGGACGCAGTCCCATCGTCTCCGCCGACCGCGCGGTCACCTCGGTGCTGAGGGGCTGCGGGACCGAGACGGCGACGCGAACGCGGTTGCCGACAGGGGTCACTGACCCAACCTCGCCTGCGAGGCGGTTCAACATCGAGTCGCCGCCCTCGGCCCCGGCTGGCTGCAATGAGATCTCCCACGGAAAGATGCTGACCGCGACCGGCCCGCTTGCCTTCTCGACACTGCGCAGCTCGCCGCCGCCTACTAGCCGCACGAGCGTCAGGCCGCCCGGCTCCGGTGTCGCCTCGCCGCGCAGCACCACTGCACCGGCGAAGTCGGCGACGAATGCGGAGCCTGGCCGCGCTGAGATCTCAGCCGCGGCACCGTTTTGCACGACCTGGCCGCGATCAATCACTGCGATCTCCCCGGCCAGCAGCGCCGCCTCGTCGAAGGAGTGGGTGACGAGGAGGACCGGGATCTTCAGCTCGGTGAGGAGGCTATGCAGTTCGCGCAAGGCCCCGCGGCGTCCAGCGGGATCGAGCGCCGAGAGCGGCTCGTCGAGCAGCAGCGCCCGCGGTTCGGCCGCCAGCGCACGCGCCAAGGCGACGCGCTGGCGCTCGCCCCCAGAGAGGCTCGCAGGAGCGGCGTCCGCGAGCGCAGCCACCCCGAAGCGCTCAAGCAGCTCGAGGGCGCGGCCGCGACACTCACTGCGCCTGCCGCGCATCCCGTAGGCGACGTTGCGCCAGGCGCTGAGGCACGGGAACAGGGCGTAGTCCTGGAAGACGACCGCGCAGCGCCGCCTCTCCGCCGCCACCTCGACCCCCGTGGCGGTGTTGAGCCAGGTCTCCCCGTCCAGGGCGACCCGCCCCTGCCTGGGGCGCAACAGGCCCGCCGCGATACGCAGCACGCTCGTCTTGCCGGCTCCGGAGGGTCCTGCGAGTGCCAGTCGCCCCCCGGCGCTAACCGCGAGCTCAACGTCGAGCGCGAACTCGCGCAGCCGCGTTTCCGCGATAATCGAGAGGCCGCTCGTCCCCGGCGACGCCGTGAGCCCACTCACTCCTGGACCCCCTCGGGCCCGTGGTCGCCGCCAATCAGCTTGACCCCGATTAGCAGTGCCGCCGAGACGAGGATCAGGACGGCGGAGATGGCGAGGGCCGCGACGAAGCCGCCGGGCTGACTGAACTCCGAGAAGATCGCTAGCGGCGCGGTCTGGGTCACTCCCTGCAGCGATCCGGCGAAGAGCAGGGTCGCCCCGAACTCGCCGAGCGCCCGCCCCCAGGCGAGGGCCAGCCCGGCGGCCAGGCCGGGGCGCGCGGTCGGCATCGCCACCGTTGCGAAGGCGCGGAAGGGGCCGGCGCCGAGCGTCCGCGCCGCCTCCAGTAGCCGTGGGTCGAGGGCCCCGAAGGCGGCGATCGCCTGGCGTACGAAGAAGGGCGCGGAGACGAAGACGAGGGCGACGACGACGCCAGCGGTCTGGAATACGAGTTCCAGCCCGGTGCCTTCGATGGCCTCGCCGAGGATCCCCCGAGGGCCGAAGGCCGCCAGGAGGGCGATCCCGGCGACGGCTGGTGGCATCACTAGCGGCAGCTCGATCGCGGTGAGGACGAGGGCGCGCCCGCGAAAGCGGCGCAGCGCCAGCAGGTAGGCCGCGGGGGTACCGACCGTGATGACGATCGCCATCGCGATCAGGGTCGTGCGCATGCTCAGCCAGAGTGCTTCCCGGGCACTCTCTTCGCCCAGTGCGTCGATCATTTGACGCGGACTGACGTCGGCGAATATCGCAACGACGGGGAGGACCAGGAAGGCGACCGCGGCCGCCGCGGCGAGGGCGGCGAGCAGGCCGAATCCCGATCGCAGACTCAAGGGGGCGGTAGGAACCCGGCGCGGCGCAGGTCGGCGGCACCGGCACCGTGGAGCAGCCCGTCGAGATAGCGCTTGGCGAGGTCAGGCTCGCCGCTGTCGCTGACCACCACCGCCGCGTAGGCGACGTCTGGCTGCAGGCTGTTTGGGATCGCGACCGTGTGGACCTGACCGGCGACGGTCTTCGCATCGGTGGCATAGACGAAGCCAGCGTCGGCAGCGCCGTTCACGACCTTGGCGAGGACCGAGCTCACCTCGGGCTCTTCGGTGCGGACGTTGGCGAGGATCGCTTCCCGTTCGGGGGCGGGGAGTCGTTTCAGCACTTCGCGGGTATAAGCACCGACAGGCACGCTCGGATCGCCGATCGCGATTATCGCGTCTGGCTTCGCAAGGTCGGCGAGCGTCTTGGCTTCGCCGCCGGTCGGCACGACGACGAGGCGGTTGCGCGCAAAGACAACGGGCTTCCCGGCCAAGCCTTCCCGGTGGAGTTCCGCAGGGTAGTCGGTGTCAGCGGAGGCGAAGACGTCGCCCTTGGCCCCCTGGCGGATCTGCGCCGCTAGTTCGTCGGAGCCGGCAAAGGATGAGCGTACCTTGGCACCCTCGAATGAGCCCCCGTATTCGGTCAGTGCTTCCGTCAATGACGATGCCCCGAACACCGTCAACGTCGGTTCCTCATCATCGCTTCCGCCCCCGCAGCCGGTGAGCGCGACGACCGCCGACAGAAGTAGCGCCGGAACGACCGATCCAAATCCATTTTTTACCGTCGCGCTCACGTGTATCCGGACGAGCATTCCACGGGTGTAGTCGCTTGCGGTAATCGCGCGGGTGGGGGTCACTCGTCACAGTGGTGGCCGATGAAGTCTGAGTCCGTGCTCGAAGACGGCCACGGCCGCCGCATCACCGATCTACGTGTCTCGGTCACCGACCGCTGCAACTTCCGCTGCCAGTACTGCATGCCGGCCGAGGGCCTGTCCTGGCTTGATCGCGAGGAGATACTCAGCTTCGAGGAGATCGAGCGGCTAGTTCGTGTCTTCGTCGGGCTCGGGGTGGAGGATGTCCGTCTCACTGGTGGGGAGCCGCTGGTCCGGCGCGACTTTCCGGCTCTGGTGGCGATGCTGGCCGCAGTCGATGGCATCCGCGACCTCTCGCTTACCACCAATGGTTACCTGCTCGAGCGGCACGCCGAGGCGTTGGTCGCGGCCGGCATCGAAAGGGTCAACGTTTCGATCGACTCGCTGCAACGCGACCGCTTCTTCGAGCTGACCCGCCGTGACGCGTTGCCACAGGTGCTGCGCGGTCTGGAGGCGATCGGCGCCTATCCTGAGGTGCGACCGGTCAAGGTCAACGCGGTGGCGATGCGCGACTTCACCGAGGCGGAGGTCGAGCGGTTCTGCGACTTCGCCCGCTCGACCGAATTTCAGGTCCGCTTCATCGAGTTCATGCCACTCGACGCCGACCGTGCGTGGATGCCGGACTCGGTCCTCGCCGGAGAGGAGCTGCGCCAGCTGATCGATGCGATCCACCCACTCGAGGAGCTGCCTCGGGAGCCGTCCGCCACCGCGCGTGTCTTCCGTTTCGCCGACGGCCGCGGCGAGATCGGCTTCGTCAACCCGGTCTCCGAGCCTTTCTGCGCGGAATGCAACCGGGTACGCCTGACCGCCGAGGGCATGCTGCGGACCTGCCTATTCTCGGTCGAGGAGACCGACCTGGGCGGGCCGCTGCGCGACGGTGCCGACGACGCCGACCTGATGGAGCTTGTGCGCGAGGCGGTCTGGCGCAAGGAGCTCAAGCACCGAGTCAACGAGCCGGGCTTCCGCCAGCCTCCGCGGACGATGAGCGCGATCGGGGGATGAGGTGATCGAGGTCGAGCGGGCGCGCGACGCCGTACTCGGGCACGCCGCGCCCCTTGCGAGCGAAGAGGTACCGCTGCGCAGAGCACTCGGCCGGGTGCTGGCGGAGGAGTCGCGCAGCGACGAACTGGTGCCCAGCTTCGACAACTCGGCGATGGATGGATTCGCCGTGAGGGCCAAGGACACTCGCGGCGCTGTGCCGGACGCACCCGTAACGCTGCGGATTGCCGGCGAGTCGCGAGCGGGCCGGCCAGCAGAGGTAGCTGTGGACGCATGCGAGGCGATGAGGATCTCGACTGGGGCAATGATTCCGGCTGGCGCCAACGCCGTCGTCCCGGTCGAGGACACGCGGATCGAGGACGGTCGCGTGCTTGTCCATGGCGCGATAGAGGCGGGGCGCTACGTCCGCCACGCTGGCGAGGACATTGGCGTTGGCGATGCGGTCCTGTCGTCGGGGACGCTGATCGGACCGGCGGAGATGGGTGTTCTCGCCTCGCTCGGCCGAGCCACGGTCTGCTGTCGTGGTCGCCCGCGTGTGAACGTCCTCACCACTGGCGACGAGCTGCTCGGGCCAGACGAGCCGATGCGGCCCGGCGGCGTCCGCGACACCAACGGCTACTCGATCCCCGCCCTCGTCACGCAGGCCGGCGCGGAGCTTGTCGGCGTCGGGTCGGCCGCCGACGATCCCGAGGCGACCCGAGCGGCGATTGCGCCGGCCATCGATGCCGACGTTGCGGTGCTCTGTGGTGGCGTCTCGGTCGGTGAGTACGACCATGTCAAGGACGCGTTGGCAGCACTCGGCGTCGAACAGCGCTTTTGGGGCATCGCGCTGAAACCCGGCAGACCGACCTGGTTCGGGACGCGCGGCGACGTCCTCGTCTTCGGCCTGCCCGGCAATCCGGTCTCGGCGATGGTGACCTTTGTCCTGCTCGTGCGACCGGCGCTGATTGCTCTGGCGGAAGGGCGACCTGAGCGACAGCGCACGATGGCGAAGCTCGCGTGCGACTACGAGAAGAACCCAGGTCGCGCCCACGCGATTCGCTGCCGCCTCGAGCTGCACGAGGACGGGTGGTACGCGCGCCCCTTCGCGCGGCAGGGCTCACACGTCCTCACCTCGATGCTTGGTGCCGATTGCCTGGCATTGGTTCCGACCGACGCGGGCACCGTGCGCGCCGGCGAGCCGATCGAGGTCGAGCTACTGGGGGCAGAGCTAGCTTGGCCTCGATGACCGTTCGAATTCGCCTCTTCGCGGCACTGAAGGAAGAGGCTGGCACCGACTCGGTCGAGCTCGAGCTGCCTGAGGGCGCCACGGTCGCCCACGCCCTCGAGGTGCTCGGCAGCCACCCGCCACTGGCCAGCCTGCTCGCGCGGCTACCGGTGGGGATGGCGGTCAACCGAGAGTACGCCGGTGTCGAGACACGGCTCGCCGCGGACGACGAGCTGGCACTGATCCCACCGATCAGCGGTGGCGCCGATCCGCACGTCCGCATCACCACCGAGCCGCTCTTGCCCTCGGACGTCTCGGTCGCCGTGGCCGATCCGCGCGCCGGGGCCATTGTCACCTTCCAAGGCGTCACCCGCGAGATCGAGCGGCTCGAGTACGAGGCCTACCGCGAGATGGCGGAGAAGCGGATGGCGGCGATCCTCACCGAGTGCGTCGAGCGCCACGGGCTGCTCGGGGCCGCCGCCGAGCATCGCATTGGCGCTGTACCGCTCGGCGAGCCGGCGGTGGTCGTTGTCGTTTCCGCAGCGCACCGCGAGGAAGCCTTTGCCGGTGCCGGCGAGGCGATCGACCGGATCAAGGCTGAGGTCCCGATCTGGAAGCGCGAGGTGGAGGGAAACGGAATGGCTGGCTGGGTCGAGGGCGAGCAGCCGCCAGTCGACTCCACCCACGACGAGGAGACGGCGCGTTGACCGCCAAGGGCCTCACCCACCTTGGCGACGACGGTAGGGCTCGCATGGTCGATGTCGGCGCGAAGCCGGAGAACGAGCGGGTGGCGTTAGCGCGGGCGCGGCTGCAGATGTCGACGGAGACGGCGCACGCCGTCGAGGCCGGCGACTCGCCCAAGGGTGAGGTACTGGGCTTGGCGCGACTTGCCGGAATTCAAGCAGCGAAGCGAACCGCAGACCTGATCCCGCTCGCCCACCCGCTGCCCCTTACCTTCGCCGATGTAAGCGCCACGGTCGACGTTGAGGTTGGCGTCGTCGAGCTGGTCGCCGAAGTACGTACCGTCGCGAGGACTGGAGTGGAGATGGAGGCGATGACCGCCTGCGCCGTCGCCGCCCTGACGGTCTACGACATGGTCAAGGGGATCGAGCGCGGTGTGGAGATCGGGCAGGTCGTGCTACTTGAGAAGAGGGGCGGTCGCTCTGACTGGCGGCTCGACGAAAGCAAGCGGGGCTGACGCTCCATGCGCGCGGCCATAATCACCATCAGCAGTTCGAAAGCGGGCGGTGAGGGTGAGGGTGAGGATAAGAGCGGTGCCTGTTTGGTCAATTTTGCGCTCCGACTCGGCGCCGCGATCTCCGGCCGCGACCTGATTCCCGACGACCAGACCCGGATTGAAGAGTGTCTGCGCTGCTGGGCCGATGAGGAGTGCTGCGACCTCGTCCTTACCACGGGCGGCACCGGCTTCGCCCCCTCCGATGTCACGCCCGAGGCGACCCGCTCCGTGCTCGAGCGCGAGGCCCCCGGCCTGGCCGAGGCGATGCGTGCCGCCTCCCGTGAGCACACCCCGCACTGGATGCTCTCCCGCGGCGCCGCCGGCATCCGCGGCAAGACCCTGATCGTCAACTTCCCCGGTAGCCCACGCAGCGTCGAGCAGGCTGGTGAGGCGATCGCCGACGCCCTCCCTCACGCCATCGCGCTTCTTGCGGAGCGGCCGACGGAGCACCGGTAGCCGGCGACTGCTCTTATGACCCCCCGTTGGGTTCCAGGATTGCGACCTCGGGGGACCGCTACTGGCGCGGATCTCGGGGCTTACCCAAGTTCAGTTGCTGCGGCGGGCAAATCCATCGAGCTGATGCCCCGAAGCACGGGGTCGACGTCCGGGTTGTCTAGCTGGACCAGGTTGGTCGCGATCACGATCAGGTCCCAGTCCTGGCAGGGGACTCTGGCGGCTTCAGTCAAGCGGAATAGGGTTCTCCAGTCCCGACTGCTTCGGCTGGCTATCTCATCGAGAAGATGCCGCAGCCTGGCGCGGTCGTTGCTTCCATCACCCTGGTCAGAGTCCACCAGCGTGCGGATTCGGTCGATGGAGGCGTCCAGCTCAAGATCGTGCGCAGGGAAGCGGGATTCCAGATCGTTCGCAAGGCTTTCAGCAAGCTGTGATGAATCCTCCGAACCCATCGCGCGGTAGATGCGCTGCCGGGTCGGCGCCGGGAAGTAGACCGCCAGCTCGCGGATGAAGTCGGCCGGCTCATCGGAGGTATGTACGAAGTTGAGCAGCGTGCTGAAGTAGCCGAGCCCGTAGCGGAGCTGACCCGGCTGGCGGTATTTTGGATTTGCGGGTCCCTTGTTCTGGCTCAGCCATAGGGATGCGTTCTCGGGACCGCGGAGGGCCAGGAAAAGCGAAGGGGTGGTGGTGAGGAGGACATCAACGAGGTCCTTGCGGTCTCGACTGGCGACATTCCATGAGTACTGCCAGATCCCACGGATGATGTGTCGTTCGAACTCGACTAACTCGGCGGCGACAATCGAGAACCCATGGTCGCCGAGCCATTCCAGGGTGGGCTTGAGCGTGCGTCCCACCACCGCATCGGGCTTCAGCGTGAGCGCGGCGAACCGGGACGGGGCGGGAAGCGACTGTTCTTCTCCTGCAGCGAGAAGGTCTTCCCAACTCTCGAGGAAGTGAGTGTCCGTCGCGTAGAGGTCCAGCTTGTCTTGGGACCGGCTCAGATCGTCGGGAAGCGCGATGCCGTGGTTGCTGCCAATCTTCACTTGAGGACTCCCGGAATTCTCAGCAGGTCACGGTAGCTAGTGGGTGATGGGCTGCGCGCTTCCGAGGCGCGCTCGGTCGTTATAGAACACGAGATGAGCGTGTACCGCGAGTTCAATTGACTCGAACCCGGCAACGAACTGAGAGGATGAAGGGATGGAGGAGACCCTGCCCCACGAGATTCCCAAGCCGTGGGGAAGCGAGTTGTGGGTCGCGCACACGGACCGATACGCCGGGAAGATCCTCCGGATTCGCGCGGGCTGCCGCCTGTCCATCCAATATCACGAGGTGAAGGACGAGACCTCATGCGTCCTGTCGGGACGGGTGATCGTCTCGCAGGGAAACTCCCCAGACCGCATGACTGATCGGGAGCTCGGGCCGGGGGAGTCATGGCACAATCCGCCACGGCTCGTCCACACGCTGGAAGCCGTCGAAGACTCCGAGGTTATGGAGGTCTCGACGCCAGAGCTTGACGACGTCGTTCGTTTGGAGGATAGGTATGGGCGGGTGCCCGAGCCAACGCCTCCCAAAGACGACGTCGAACCGCAGCCCCACTAAGGGCGATCTCAAGGTGGCGCAAGAAGGCCTTCCCAGGTTTCTCGGCGCGGGGGATTTCACCTACCGCGGTGGTTCTGTTCCCCGATTCGTCGGCGGCGACGGAAGTCGGCTGAGGGATGCCGACGGACGAACCTATGTAGATGCTGAGGCCGCGAACGGAACTGTCTCTCTCGGATACGACGGGCGGCTTCTGGAGGAGGCCGCTCGTGCGACGGCGTCCATGCCGGCGTTGCCCTCGTTCTGCGAGTCAGAGTTGAGGCTCAGGGTCGCCGAGCGGCTTGAGGCCGAGGTGTCTCGGGCAGTCGGCGTCCCCGGCCGCATTAGCTTTGAGGTGGGCGGGGCCCAGGGCATCGAGCTTGCGATGAAGATCGTCGCGACCAACCGCAGCTGGGGTCCCATCATCACCCTTCAGGGCAGCTACCACGGTCGTTCGCCCTTCACTGGCGCGCTCAGCGCGAGCGCTCGGTACAGGCGTCCGATCCCGGTCGGCGTCGGGGAAATCGTGAGGCTCCCCTACCCGGACTGCGAGCGCTGTCCGTTCGGCCTTACGAGAGAGGCCTGTGAGGAAGCCTGTGTCTCCTACCTCCGCTTTCTGGAGACGGACCAGAGTGGAGTTCCCGACGAGGTTTCGGCCTTGCTCTTCGAGCCCGTCCTCAACGTGGGCGGGATGGCAGTGCCGCCCACGGGATATCTGCAAGCGGCGATCTCGCAGTTCCGAGGTTCCGGCGCCCTAGTGGTAGTCGACGAGATCTTCACTGGCTTTCACCGCGTAGGGCCTCGGTTCGGATTCGAACTCCATGGAGTGCAGCCCGACATAGTCGTCCTCAGCAAGGCGCTGACGAACGGCGCCGCGGGGTTGAGCGCGGTGTGGGCCCGCGACCCCCTCCTTGATCCCGAACACTTCCCACCGGGGACTCATTCGTCGACCTTTTCGGGGGCGCCATTCATGCTCTCGATGGTCGACACCGTTCTCGATCGCTTTGCGGACCGGGAGGCCTGGTCAACGCGTGTCGCTGACTTGGAGACTTCCCTGCGCGAGCTAGCTTCCGAGGCGGCAGAGGCTGCCCCGGCCATCGTCCAATCCACCGAGGCTCATGGCGGTGTGGCCCGGCTACTGCTCCGAGAACCTGTTGCCTGGGACGTTCGTACAGCGGCTCTCGAACCGTCTCGCGGTGGCGAGAGCAACTCGCCCGGGGTGCTCCTGGCCAGCACCGGCATGGCTCCGGATGTCATAGCCGTGCATCCTCCCCTCACCATCGGAGCGGAGGACCTGGCAGTCGTTCGGGATGGGTTGATTCGCGCTTTGCGCTCGTTGCCATGACGGGGGCACTGATGCCGGCCCCCGACGGGCGGGCCCGGCCTTTGCGGGTCGCGGTCTTTGCCAGCGGATCGGGTGGCAACCTGCAGGCGGTGATGAGGTTGGCCTCCTGGCGGCCTGAGTTGATCGCGGTGGCTGTGGTCGTAACCGATCGCCCCGACTGCGGAGCGGTTTCTATCTCCAGGCAGGCCGGGATCCCCGTCATATCGCGTGACTTTCGGGCCGAGTGCGGGCGTGCCTCGGATTGCCGGACCCGGCCCGAGCAACGTGCATACGCGAGACGGGCCGAAGCCTTCCATGACCGGATCGACGACCGGCTTGCGCTGCTTGAGCGATCCAACGGATCCATCGACCTGGTGGTCCTCTCCTACGGCCGTTGGATCCACGGCCGGCTCTTGGACCGCTTTGCCGGCAGGATGATCAATCAGCATCCGGGAGACCTAACGCTGCTAGACGGCGAAGGGAATCGGATCCTCGTAGGGAATGATCCGGTCCTCGCGGCATTGCGAGCCGGCATGCAGCAGATCCGCACCTCGACCTTCCTGGTCGATGCCGGTGAAGACGCCGGGCCGATCATCTGCCAGGGGCCGCTTCTCGTGGCAGCCGGAATCGAGGCAGAGCGGGAAAGCGCCGATCTTCTGGAGCAGACCCTGAAGCGCGAGAGTGACTGGCCCTCCGTGATCTGCGCCGTCACGCTGATCGCGGAAGGTGCAGTCTCTGTTAATCACGATCGTCGACTGGAGGACGGAAGTCACGGCATCTCCGTCTGTGGTGTGCCGATGAGCCTTGGCGGGTTGAAGCTGATGGGGGACCTTGACCATCACGATCCGAGGATTAGACGGGTCTGTAGAACGGTGCGCGAGGCGGTTGAGAGCTGTTCTGGAGAAGGTGCCCAAATCAATCCGTAGGCGAGCTGCCCCTCTCCGGTTGCGCGATTTCTGGATTCGGCCTTACCTGTGTTTAGGTGCTTCGCTCAGGTAAGGCGAAGTCGGAAAGGGGGGCGCGATGCTAGAGGTGCTGGACCGTCTAAAGATCGATTGGACGGACCTCGACAGAGCGACCGCTGTTACCGACGCGCTGCTTCACGAACTGGCAGCCGACAAAGACACGCTGCGGATGCTCGTCGACCGTGCCGCCGAAGATGACGACCTCCTCGCTCAGTGTGAGTGCCACCGTCTGCTCGACAAGATCGTCCTCTACGACGGCCTGGATCGTGGCTTCCGGCTTCGACTGCACATCTCGACCAGCGACCACCTCGATCGTCCGCACGATCATCGGTTCTCGTTCTCGAGCCTAATCCTGGCCGGCTCATACAAACAGGTGAGACACCGGATCATCGGCGAGGTGCCGAACTCCGTCGCCCCAGAAACCCAAGAGGACCATCAGGCGGTTCCGATCGAGGCGCGAGTTGAGCCGGAGTTCGCGACCACCGAGCAGGTGGGGTCCTTCTACTCGATCCACCACTCGGTGATTCACACGACGATCATGGATGACGACACCGTGTCCCTGTTCATTCGGGGGCCAGCGGAGAAGGAGCGTTCCCTGATCACCGATCGAGATACGGGAAAGCTCTGGTGGCGATATGGCGCCACGGGCGAGAGCCCCGAGCGCCGGGCACAGAAGGTCATGGACCTCAGCAAGTTCGAAATGCGCCGCCGCAAGCTCGAAGTTCTGGGTGTCACTTGATGGAAGCACCAAGTTCCACCCCTGATTCGCCCCCATCGGTGCCGTCGAGAAGTAGCACCGTCGAGGACCGCATAAGGGCCCACTTCCCCAAACGGATCGACTGGTCCGATCCCGAGCAGGCGTTGGACACGGCAGACGCGGCTCTCCGTAGTCTTGCCGCTGACTCGGCGCTTCTCCTCGGTGCCATCGACGACCTTTCGGTCGAGCAGCTGGATCCCACCCTCGGAGCCGGCGGCGCTTACTGGTTCAAGTTGACGGAGAGCGACGGGGACGATCTGTCGATTTGGATCAGGTTCTGTCCGACCGGCTGCGTGGCGTCTCCGCACACTCACCAAGCGGAGATGCTGGCGCTTGTTGTCTCCGGCACCTTCAAGCAAACGCTCATAGGGCGTGGGGGCGGGGTCGACTCGCCAAGCCATCCAATCGATCTGTATGTGAGGCATGAGCGCCCCGGCCAGGTCTTCGCGCTCAACACGCGGCAGGAGCATGAGACCAGCAGCACCGCGGGCTCGTTGATCCTCGCGGCGATGCCGGGGTCGGCTGCGGCCGAGTTCGAGGACTTAACCCCCGAGGCGATCGACGACGAGCTAAACGCCAAAGCCGAGACAGCGATTCGTCGCCTCCAGCGCATGGCCAAGGAGGCTTTCGCGGGAGAACGGGACTGATGGACGCACCTACCCACTCCTACGATCGACCGGTCCTCTTTCATGTGCACGGAATGGGAGAGCACGACTTCAGCTCTCTGTGTCCCGAAGAGCTTGGGTCTGTGCAGTCGGAGGCTGAGTCCCGCGGGATCGACGTCGTCCCGACCATCTTCCTGCGTCAAAAATGGCTGGCACCCTGCGAGGCGCTGCTTAGCTTCTATGACCAGGCTGCCGAGCGGTTTCCGAACATCCTGGGATTCGCCATCGAGGGTCCCCTGCTGGGTCCGTCGGGCGGGACCCCTCGTAGTGCGGCATGGATGCCATCGGTTGCCGAATGGAAGCGGATTGCGTCGCTTGGGAGAGCTGGCTTGCGGTACCTCGTCCTGGCTCCCGACGCGATGGAGACGCAGGACATGATTGCGCCCGGATTCAGGCTAGTTGATCTGGTCGAGTCCCTTTCCGAGAACGGGGTCCGCATCGCCCTCGGGCATTTCGAGCGTTCCGACCCAGAGCGCAGCGCCGATCGTGCCCTAGGGCTCATAGACGCTGTTCAAGACACGATCGGGTTCTCACAGTTCAACGTCCTCACCGACCACCTCTACAACGACATGCCACGCAACTTCATCCATGCGTGGCGTGGCGAGGCACAGGCTCGCCGAGACAAGGAGGTGGAGGAATTCCTCAAGGTTCCCTGGAGGCCCGACGATCTGGCAGAGCATCTGGGGCCGGTACCGGCCGCACTTCTTGAGGCGGCTCGTGACAGGCGACTTCTGCCGTGTCTCAATTTCGACGGTTTTCACGTTGATCTCGCGGTGTGTCGGCGCACTACCGAATACCTCGGCGCTGGCAGCTTGATCGCGATCACGGACCACACCGAGACCTTCTCCATGGCTGGAGAAGAGCTTCACCCCGCCCAAGACTCCTCCCTGTGGTACCGCGACGACGAGGTCGTTGCGGCGGGTTCCAAGGGCTTGGAGTGGCAGATCGAGAACATGCGGAGGATCGGCCTGGCAGAGCCGGAGATCTACTCGATGACGACCGAGAATCCCCACCGGGTCATCGAGCGGGGGAAGGCTGTCGCTACGGCCCAATGATCCGCGCCATCGAAATCGAGACCCCTAGCTCGGCCTGCGCGCTCGCCTGCTCTCGCCGGCGCCAGCGTTCCGATTGGGCCCGCGGACCCTGGTTGCACGCTTCAACCAAAACCGACCATACTGGGGGCGATCAGGCGGTCGGCGAGCGCCTGCTCAGGCAGTCCGACTCGAGCTTTGGCATCGGGGCGACTGGGTCTCAGCCGCAGGCTCGCTAGAGAGGAGACGCATAAGCAGACATGCGGGCTATCCGGAGGCGCGGCGACGACAGGGTGTTCATGGTCAGCACAAAGCTTTGTGCTGCCGGGTTGATGGCTCCGATCATCGTTACTCCAAGGTCCTCGCGCGCATGACCCGCCGGCCGGTCTATGTATGCGATCTGGACGGAACGCTACTGCGCTCGGATGGGTCGTTGAGCGAGTCAGCGAAGCGGGGGCTTAATCAGCTTCTCGCCGATGGCGCGCGTCTAACCGTCGCGAGCTCTCGCAGCACGCCCGCCATGCGGGCGCTACTCGGGGGGGTCGAGCTTCGGTTGCCGGTAATGGAGTTGAACGGAGCCTTTATCTCGGAGCTTGAGACCGGCCGCCATGTAGCCGGCAATGTGCTCTCCTCTCCCGTGGCGCGCACCGCGATAGAGGCGATCCTTTCGACCGGCACCGACCCGGTGCTGTCGGCGTGGGACGGATCCACCGACCGCGTGTACTTTGGGTCCCGCTCCAATACGGGCACCCACTGGTATGTGGAGGAGAAGCGGCAGTACGGCGATCCGCGACTTACGCCGTGCGACGACCTGATCGCTGTGCTCGATGGCGCTCAGGTGGCGGCTATAACCACGTTCGCCCTCGATGCTGCGGCCGCTGGTCTGACGGAGCGGCTTCGGAACCTCGTTGCTGGCTCTGCGGTGGTGCACAGCGCCCAGAACGCGTACTGCCCCGGTTGGACTGAGGTCCAGATACAACACGAGAACGCCGAGAAGGGCGCTGCGGTCCCGTCACTGCTCGCGGCCTGTGGCATCGCCGACGCCGAGCTCATCGCCTGTGGGGACCATCTGAACGATCTTGGGTTGTTCGCCGCCGCCGCCTACAGCGTTGCCCCGGCGAATGCACACCCCGCCGTACTGAAAGTTGCTAGCGAGATTGTTGGGTCTAACGACCAAGACGGGATCGTGCAATGGCTCATCGATCACCATGCTGTGTCGCGGGGGCGCATGTGCTGATCGCCGTGGAAGGCATCGACGGCGGAGGAAAGTCGACGGTCGCTCGAGAGGTCTGCGAGCAGCTGCAGGCGACCTCCCTAAAGGCGTGCTGTGTGGACAAGAAGGCGACTGGCCAGGTCACGCCTGAGGTTGCGACCAGGGCCGAGGCTCTGCGTCAACTGATCTGGAACGCGGACGCACCGACTGACCAATTCGGGACGTCGCATTGGATCCTCTTGATCGCTTCGTGGTATTCAGCGCTCAATCGAATCCAACCACTGTTTTCGGCGCATGCAGACCAGATCGTGATCGTCGATGGCTGGTATTACCGAAACATTGCGAAGACGATCGTTCGCTCCGGAGCTGACGAGCGCTGGCTGGACTCTCTGTTCGCATCTGCGGTCATGCCCGATGTTGTAGTCCTACTTGACGTCGACCCAGCAGTCGCCTGGAAACGTCGCAGCGAGTTCACGGACACCGAGCTTGGCCGCTGGGACGGCTTCGACGGCGAGCCCGTTGACGCTTTCTGCAGCTACCAGACCCGAATCCGACAAGAGTTGGTGCGGATGAGTGACGAGCGCAAGTGGGTCCGGCTTATGCCGCATCCCACGCTCACTACCTCCGCGGTCGCCGAGGAGGTAGTAGACCAGATCCTTCCGCGCGTCGCCGTCAAGCGCGCGGGGGATTCTGCGTGTCTCGAGATGGATCGGCCACTCGTCAGGGGTACGCCGTGATTGGCGCGATCGAGGCAGATGTTGCGGCGATTACCACTCAGGATCCACGTGCGCCGCTCAGTGCTCGGCAACCCGACCGCCCACTTCGCCGGATGGACTCCCCGCTTTACCGCATCGCACTGCGTCGGGTAGCGGAGGCCACCCAACCACGCCGGTATCTTGAGATCGGCGTCAAGGAGGGCGGCTCGCTTGCCATCGTTCTCTCTGCCAGCCAGCAACTGGAAGGAGTCGTCCTCTGCGACTTCTTCACGATTAACGAGAAGAAGAAGGCGCATCGGGACGCCGCCGCCACCGAGATCGAACGGAGCGGCTTCAATGGGGAGGTGACTTGGCTCGATGGTTCCTCCACCGTCACGGTCCCATCGATCACCAAGACGTTTCAACTCGTCGGCGTAGACGGCAGTCATCGGCGCGCAGTCTGTGAGGCTGATCTCCGCAACGTGAGCGCGCTGGTCGAGCCAGGCGGGCATGTTGTCGTTGACGATCTAACCCTGTTCGAGGATCGTCGACTCGAGTTGGTGTTTGACGCATTTGCAGAGGAGCATCACGACATGTGGGAGGTCGCTTACAAGAACACGGCGCACTGGCCCGGTGTCGGGGTGCTGCGGAGGCGGACGTGAATGGGGGGGACAACAGGGTCGAGTGCCCACCGGCAGACGTCTGGAGCCGAGCGCTGTCAGATGTGGTGGCCGGGCGGGGGAGCTCAGAGGAGCTTTCCCGCCTGTCCACTGCCACGGGCGCCGAGGAGCTCGTAGCGGAAACGCTCACGCGAGCGCTTCAAACACAGGATTGGGACGTGGTAGAGGCACTTCTTCCTATCTGCAGGGCAGCCCCGCATCAACGTTACGTCGCCCCCCTCTCCGCCATTCTCGATCGCGAGTGCCTGGAGATCTCGAACAGCCTCTTGGTCGAGGTGCTCGGGAGTATCGGAACCCCGGAGGTCGTGCCCGCGCTGCGCCGCGCGCTCACGCGGACCAGCGTCCCCCAGGCAGATTGGGCCCCAGATGCGCAGGGGGGGATGCAGGCGGATGAGTTGCGCAGCCGCTGCGCCGCGGTTCTCGCCGCAATTGAGAGTCGCGCAGCCGCTGACGAGCACGAGTCTGTACCGCAAGCCATTTCGACGGAGGGAAAGTCATGATCGACCTGCTGGAGCACCAGCCAATCGACTGGGCAGATTTCGAGACAGCTGGAGAGCAGACCCGCGCCATCCTCTGCGGCCTCGACGAGGATCGAGCTGCGCTGCGTGAGCTCGTCGAGGGCGCGAAAGGCGGGACCACTGACTTCAGTGAGGACATTGATGGGGTTGGGATCACGCTCTACCGCGCGGTCGACAAGGGAATTCATCTTCGGTTGCACATCTTCCGTGACGCGGGCGAAGAGCGCCCCCACACCCATCGCCATTCGTTCTCAACCCGAATTCTCACTGGCGAATACAGGCATACGTGGTACGGGCGGACCGGCGAGGGCAACGGGACCGACTCGCAGCTTGTTCCATCCCTCACCCGCATGGAGTCGCCTGGAAGCACGTACACGCTTCACCACAGCGCCATCCACTCGGTTGCCCCTTCTCCGGCTACTGTCGCGCTGGTGTTGAGGGCGACCTCCAGCGAGGAAGACTCCGCCCGGTCCTCCGACGGGTCGGCGGCAGAGACTTACTCCGCAGTGCTCGCAGATCTCAATCGCCTGAAAGTGATCTAGCCGCAGCCTTCGACCTGATACGCCTGACAAGGAGACGGAATGCCCACCGCACACCATCGCAATCACATCCAAGCCACGCCCGTAGAGCTATTTGACGCGGTGGAGACGATCGATTGGGACGACCTTCCACGCACGGCCCCGTTGACCGAGGACCTGATCCGGCGCTTTGCGGCCGATAAAGCCCTCTTTCGACGGTTGCTGCTTGCCGTCGTGGACGACCCGTACCTATGGGCCAAGTGCGAGGAGGACGTGGTCGAGGACAAGATCGTTCTCTGGGACGATGTAGAGAAGGGGCTGCGCATCCGCCTGCGAATGGCCACGGCCTACCAGCAACAATTGGCTCACTGTCACCGCTTCTCCTTCACCAACCTGGTGCTCAGAGGGCGGTACCTCCATCGGAACTACGTCGCGGAGAACGGCTTCGACGAGAACACGCTTCCCGAGGATGTTCGTCCCGTAATTCTGCACGAGGACCGGGCTGGCGACTGTTTCACGATCCACCACGAAGCCCTGCATTCGACCGCGTTTACGGAAATCGGAACGATCTCCCTCGTACTGCGAGGAAATCCGGTCAAGGAGCGAGCTCCCGTGATGTTCAAGGAGGCGCGCGGACGTGCGGAGGCGCTGGCCACGCGCCAAGCCGAGGGCGCGCCGGGGGCCATCGCCGAGGTCGAGCCGGACGCCGCCGCCGTCGGAGAGATGTTCTACCGGGTGGGAGAGGAGCTCGAGTCACCTGAGCGCAGAGCAGAGCGCCAGATGACGGTCGAGAAATATCGCTATTGGTGCTCCCATCTCGAAGAGCTCGGAATCGTGTGAATGGCACTTCACGTCGTCGAAGGCGGAGATTGCCTTCGTTACGGCCTGATCGGGCCAGGAGTACACGCGACTGAGCAGCTATTGCCGGCGCTGGCGCAGCTGGACGGTGCCGAGTTCGCCGCCGTCGCTGCGCGTAGTCCGGAGCGAGCCCGCGCGGCAGCGGCCCGCTGGGGAGCAGAGCGGTACACGGATGACTGGGAGGACCTGCTGGACCCGCAGGTGGTGGATGCGATGATCCTCGCGGCTACGCCCGAGCTGCACGCCGAAGCGATCAGCCTTTGCCTCGAGCGGGGTGTGAGCGTCTTCGCGGAGAAGCCGCCGGCGCCGAGCACCTCTTCGCTCGAGCGGCTTGTCGCCGCCGAGCGAGCGGCACCGCGGGGGGTCGTCGCGTTCGTGGGATTCAACTTTCCCTACGGCGCGTCCTATCTGAAGTTGCGCGATGCTCTGTCTACTCACGGCGAGATCCGCAGCTTCGATGTTCGTATGGTCTCGTCGAAGCCACTCGAGGTGGTCGGGAATGTGGAGTCGCTGGAAGAGAGCCTGCTGTTCGGCTTGGGCCTGCACACGATCGACATGGCGCTGCGGGCAATGGGCTTCCCGTCATCTGTGGACGTGGCCCGCGCCAAGATCGACGACAGGCGCTTGGCTCTGAGGATCGGCCTCGGCTACGAGGACGGTCGCTTGGCGACCATCCATATCGGCAATCACTCGAACCGCCTCGAGTACCGCTGCGAGATCGTCACCGCCTCGGGGGCGACGGGCGTGCTCGACCAGCACAACACGTTGATCCTCAGCGAGGTAGAAAGGACCCCGCGCCAGGCTGCGCTCGACACCAAGGAGACGGTGCGATACGCCTGGCCCAGCCGCCGGGGCGGGTACGTCCGCACCGGATACCTCCCCGAGCTGGAGTCGTTCCATAGATCGGTCGTCGAGGGCCTGCCCAGCACCTCCAGCCTTGCCGCGAGTCTCGGGTCCTACGAAATCATCGACCGGGTGCTGGGACGGTAGCCGGTGCCCCCGGATACATGGAGCCTGAAGGGGCGGCAAGCCTTGGTGACGGGGGGGTGCGAGGGGATCGGCCTGGCGATCGTGCGGGCCCTGGCCTCGCTCGGCGCGCACGTCGTGGTGAACCACCCACCGAGCGTGAGGTGGGAGACAACGGTTCCCGTCGAACTGCCCGCTGGGTGTCACACGATGGAGGCGGACATCGGCGACGCATGCGCCATCGCTGACATGTTCGAGCGTGTCGCCAAAAGCCCAGGAAGTCTCGACATCCTCGTGAACAATGCGGGCGTTTTTCCCCGCACTGACGTGCTGGAGGTCGACGAGTCGCAGTGGGACGACGTGCTAGCCGTCAACCTGAAGGGAGCGTTCCTATGCGCGCGAGAAGCGATCTGCCTGATGGAGAAAAGCCAGTGCGCGCGGATCGTCAACATCGCCTCCACGGCCGCCATCACGGGTTCTCCCCGCGGTGTCCATTACGCCGCCAGCAAGGGCGGGGTGGTCGCGATGACCCGTTCGCTCGCGCGTGCCCTCGCGCCGCGCATCACCGTCAACGCGGTGGCGCCCGGCATGACTCGCACCCGTCAGCCCGAACGCGACGCGCGCGGGTTCGAAGAGGCCGGTGCCCGAATCCCGCTTGGGCGAGTCGCGGAGCCCGACGACATCGCTGACGTTGTCGCCTTCCTCGCTGGTGCGGGGAGCCGATATATCACCGGCCAAACCATCGTCGTCGACGGCGGGGCCGTCCTGTCGCAATGACCGGGCGTATCCCAGCGGGTCCCGAGGAGAACGGGGAGGAGGATGCACTTGAGCAGGCCCTGGGCTCGCCATCGCCACGAGTGCGTCGCAAGATCTTACCCGTCCTGCACGACTGGTTGGTGCAGTTCATAGGCCTCTCCCCGTTCGTGGTCATAGCCAGTGCCGACGAGCAAGGCCGGGTCGACGCCTCTCCGCGTGGGGGGGTGCCCGGGTTCGTGGGCGTACTCGACGAGCGCACCTTGGTCCTGCCCGAGCGGGCCGGAAATCGCTTGCTCCAGACCTTCCGGAACCTGGACACCCACGCCGGCGTGGGGCTGTTGTTCCTGATTCCCGGCGTGGAGGAGAGTGCTCGCGTCAACGGCACCTCGCGCGTGGTCCTCAAAGACGACCCGCGGTGGGAGAAGCTAGCGGCGCACTTCATGGAGCCCGAGTCATACGTCGCCGCACAAATCATTGAGGTGACTGAGGCCTACTACCACTGCGGCCGCTCCCCACGGTTCGCGGGCCTCTGGGACGTGGAGACAATCGAACGTCATCGCGCCGCCAGACCGATCTCGAAGCGACCCACGCCCGGAAGGTGAGGCGGCGCAGCGCCCTACCGCCTCGCGGGTTTTGAGTTTCACCAGAGATCAGCAAGCCTGTCCGGATGGGCACATGCAACGCTCCGAGGCTGGCGGCCGGCGGTGCCTGAGGCCGGCATCGTCAGCGGAGCCACCCTCAGTGTGCTCAGCGCCGACAGCCCGCGATCGGTCGTGGAGGAGTTGGCGGGCGGTAAGGGGCGCGGGCTCTACGATCTGACCACCCAGGGGGTGCCGGTGCCTCGCTGGGCGATCCTCGGCGTGGACGTGCTGCGTTGCTTTTGTGCCGCGGCGGAACTCGATGTGGTCGTCGAAGACGAGCTGGATGGGCTCGCAGCCGACGCCTCCGACGAGGTGCTCGCGGGGGCGGCGAGTCGGATCGGAGCGGCGATCCTCGATGCAGCCCTCCCCGTCGAAGTAGAGGCGGCGCTCGCGGCCGCCTACGCCCAGGCCGGCGAAGGCGCGGTTGCGGTCCGATCCTCGGCGATCGGGGAGGACAGCGCCCGCCTTTCTTTTGCGGGTCAGTACACCACGCTTCTCAACATCGTCGGGTTGAATGCCGTGACCGAGGCGGTGCGGGCGTGCTGGGCCTCCGCCTGGTCGCTGGACGCTCTGCGCTACCGGCTCCTCAACGGCCTCTCACTGAGGGGGGTCGAGATGGCGGTCGTGATCCAGACGATCGTCGCCGCGGAAAAGAGCGGGGTTCTGTTCACCCTCAATCCGGCAACCGGCGGTGAGGACGAGTTCGTCGTCAGTGGCGCCTGGGGCCTTGGCGAGGCGGTCGTCTCTGGCGCGGTCGACCCAGACACGATCGTGCTGGCGCGGGACGGCGGTTCGGTGCGGGAGGAAACGCTGGGGGCCAAGGAAAAGCGGATCGACCCCCTCCCCGACGGCGGCTGCGAGACCCGCGAGGTGTCCTGGTCGGAGCGGGTGGCGCCGGTCCTCTCGGTGACGGAGCTGGGGGTGCTGCACCAACAGGGCACGAAGCTGGAGCAGCTGATGGGCGCTCCACAGGATGTCGAGTGGGCGATGGTTGGCGGCAAGCTTTGGATTCTGCAGAGCCGTCCGATTACGGGTGTCGTGCGGTCCGTGCCCTCGGACGGCGAGCTTCGCATCTGGGACAACTCGAACATCATCGAGAGCTACGGCGAGGTCGTCGCGCCCCTCACCTACACCTTTGCCCTCCACGTGTACCACGGCGTGTACCGGGAGCACTGCGAGTTGCTTGGCGTGCCCGACCGTCAGCAGGCGGAAATGGACGAGTGGCTTCCCCAGCTGCTCGGCTACTTCGACGGCCGCGTGTACTACAACCTTCTCAACTGGTACCGCCTGATCAGGCTGCTCCCCTTCTACTCCATCAACCGGCGCGTGTTGGAGATAGCGATGGGCGCCGAGCCGCTCGACGAGGAAATCGCCGCCCAGCAGTATCCGTTCGTCTCCCGGAACCGCCTCGAGGGGACCTTCATCAGAGCCCGCCTCGCGATTCGCTTCTTCTGGTACTTCGCCACGATCCATCGCGTGGTCCGCGACTTCGTCGCCCACTTCTACCGCGTCTACGACGAATTCGACAAGGTCGAGTACAGCGGCCGCGAAGCACACGAGCTCTACGCCCTGTTCGTCGACATGGAACGGCGGCTGCTGGCGCGATGGGGACGGATGACCATGCTGGAAACCTCGATCGGCCTCTCGTTCGGGGTGCTCTACGGGCTGACCCAGCGGTGGTTGCCGGACGCGCCCGACTGGTTCCTCTACGAGGCGGTCAAAGCGTCGCCGGACGTGGAGTCCGTACAGCCATTGCGCCGTCTCGACGAGATCGCCGAGGCGGTAGTCGCCAACCCGGCCTTGCGGGAGGAAGTTCGCTCGATGCCGGCCGAGTCTCTCGACAAGGCTTTCCGTACCGCGGAGGAGGCCTCGACCCAGGACGTGGTGAAGCAGATTGACGCCTATCTCGACGAGTTCGGCTACCGCAACGCGAACGAGCTGAAGCTCGAGGAGCCGGACCTGCGCGAGGACCCGACCTCCTTCTTCACGCTCCTGAAGAGCGCGGTCGGCCAGCTCGAAGCTGGCGAGGCAAAGGCGGGCGAAGACAGGCCGACCGCCGACGCGTACTTGTCCGAGAATCTTCGCGGCTGGCGCAGGCGCGTCTACGAGCTGGCGCGGCGCCGAGTTCAGCGCTGCCTCGTCGACCGCGAGCAGGTGCGCTTCTGCCGGACCCGGATTTTCGGCCTCTCGCGGCGGATGTTCCGCGCCGCGGGCGAGGACATGGCGCGGACCGGCACGCTTGAGGCGCCCGCAGACGTCTTCTACCTGCGCCTTGAGGAGCTGCGGGGCTGCTTCGAGGGCACGATCGCCCATCGCGAGCTGAGGCCGCTTGTGGGGCTGCGCAAGGAGCAGGAGCAACTCAACCGGCGGCGCCAACTGCCGCACCGCTTCACGACCAGAGGCGGGGTCTACTGGGATGCGCTGGATCGCGCCTGTGCGGAGGCCTCCGAGGGAGAGGCTGCCGTCGACGGGAAGCTGCGGGGGACGCCCTGCAGCCCAGGCCTGGTCAGAGGGGAGGCGCGGGTGATCGAGCGTCCCGAAGATGTCGACGGTGGGGTGCTGGTCACCTATCGCACCGACCCCGGCTGGGTCAGCGTCCTGCGCTCAGCGTCCGCGCTCCTGATCGAGCGCGGCAGCCCACTGACCCACGTCGCAGTCGTGGCCCGCGAGCTGCGCATTCCGACCGTCGTGCAGATCCCCGGGCTCACCCGGCAGGTTCGCAGCGGCATGGAGCTGACCGTCGATGGGGCCACCGGGACGATCGAGCTGCGCAACGCCGAAGACGAGGGCGACGATGGGGCCTGACGCCGACCGTCGGCGGGAGCTCGAGGAGCGCGTCGAGCGATTCCACGGTGTTTCGCTGGAGCGGGTCCTCGGCGAGATCGAGTACCTGCGTGACACCGGTGACTCGGTGATTGCCGGCGGCTCCCTCGCCTATGGGCTCGGAAACCACCTCAGCGACCTCGATCTAATCGTCACCGGTCCGTCCACGGTGGAGTCCTCACGGGTGCCCCTGGAGCACTTCGTTGACTCGCTGCGGGTCGACGTCTGGAAGCTCGCCCAAGGACTGATTGAAGGCTCTTTCGAGCGCGCTGAAGAGGCGCTGGCGGGCGAGGGGGCGCTGCTCGGCGCCTTCGGCGACATCGATCACGAGGACGAGCTGAAGCTCCTGCACCGGATCGCCTCTGGCGTCGTCGTCGACGGAGAGGGCATCGAGGCTGATCAGGGTCGGGACTACCGCGAGGTGGCGTCGGGCTTGGTCGTGCGCGAGTACGCCGAGCGCATGCGCGCCTCGGCACTGCTGGCCCAGCTAGCGCTGCAGGCGGGCCGGCCGATAGCCGCCGTTGTCAACGCCCGCCTGACGGTCGAGGGAGCCCTCAACGCGACCATCGCCCAGCGGGGTCTGTCGTTCAGTGGCGACAAGTGGCTGCGCGAGCGCCTCAGCGGCGAGGTGGCCGATCTCGCCGCCGTCTATGAGCCGTTCTGGCGGCTGCCGCAGGACCCCGCCCGCAGCGCGGCAGAGTTCGTCGAAGCTGCACTCGCCTCTTGCATGGAGATGTGGGGCCTCGACCTCGACCTCGACGTGCTGGTGCCGGCGGCGCGCTGGCGCAACACGGACCTTCAGGTCTCGGAGATCGGTACCGACCGGCTGCTGGTCTCGGCCCGGTTCGGTGCTCTCTGGAACCTTTACGAGGACGAGGCAGAGGCCTGGCGCCGGCTCGTCGCCATTGGGGCCGGAGAGCCGGACGCGACCTGGGGACTCGGGGAGTGCGACGTGGAGGCCTTGAACCTCAGTCTGCGCCTCCACGAGCACGGTCTTCTGGGTCTGCACTGGACTGTCGGCGTGCCGATCGGGGAGCTCGAGGCGGGGCGGAGGGTGGGGGCGTGAAGGCAATCGAAGCCGATGCCCGCCGCTACGCCTGGTGCCGGAGCCACGCCCTCTGGATCATCGGCATGCCGACCCGCACCTATGTCGAGGACGCCAAGGGCGCCCAGCAGGCTGGCCAAGACGGCCTGCTGCACTTCGCCGCCCGCATGATCGGCGATGCCTGTGCGGTTGCGCTAAACGTCGCCCTGAACTACGACCGTCCCATTCCCACGCCCGCCATGCGCAGCTCTTGGGCCCTGGAGCGGCTGCAGGACCACGAGCTCTGGCAGCCCTGTTGGGAACTGATCCGAGGCGTCGACGACGCCTCGGCCGAGGAGCTTGTTGAGCGCTGCGAGAGCCTCGTCACCAAGGTGAGCGCTGTCGTCGGCGAGATGCCAAACATCCTTGCTCCCGATGGCTATTACCCGGCGATTGCCATGGCACGCGATTGGATCAAACTGATGGACGCGGTGGGCGAGCAGGCTCCCCTGCCCTACAACTGGACGCTGCCGACCTAGAGGTAGGCTCGAAGTGTCGGCAGCGTCGCATCGAGGATCTTCAGCGCCTCCTCGACCTGGGCGGGCGAGGTCACTATCGGCGGCAGCAGCCTGATCGTCCTGTTTGAGCTGAGGCAGGGCGAAACGAGGAGGCCGCGCCTCGAGATCTCGATCAGTGCGGCCCCGGCAGCGCCAGGGGTGGCGAACTCGAGACCCCAGATCAGGCCCTCGCCGCGCACTTCGGCGATCACGTCCGCATGTTTGCCGGCCAGCGCCTCCAGGTTCGGACTTAGGATCGCGCCGATCGCGGCGCCGTTGGCGGCTGCCTCATCGATCGCGCCGAGCGCTGCGCGGCCGGCCGCGCAGGCGAGGGGGTGGCCACCAAAGGTGGTGGTGTGCCAGGTCGGGTCGGTCACCAACGGCGCCGCGAGGGTCTCGGTAGCGACCATCGCCGACAGCGGCATCAGTCCGCCACCCAGCGCCTTGCCCAGCAGCACCGCGTCGGGCTCGAGCCCGGCCGCGATCGAAGGCGAGAAGGGTCCGCAACGCCCAAGCCCGACCTGGATCTCGTCGCTGATCGCGAAGGCGCCGGCGGCGTGCGCGTCTGCGACCCAGTGGCACAATACGTCGAGGCCGAGGGGGCGCACGCCGGCCTCGCCCTGGATCGGCTCGAAGACGAGCGCCGCGACGTCGCCGCGCGCCGTCTCCCGCCGTACGGCGTCGGGGTCGTCGCGCTGGAGCTGGGAAACCCAGCCCAGCAACGGCTCCAGGCCGGTACGGAAGGCCGGGTTCGTCGTCAATGCCAATGCCCCCATCGTCTTCCCGTGGAACGCTCCCTCGGCGACCAGCACCCGCATCCGACCGCTGGAGCGTCGGGCCAGCTTCAGGGCGACCTCGACCACATCACTGCCATCACTGCCGAGCCAAACGCGCCGCAGCGGCTCACCACAGCGGTCGGCCAGTTCGGCGGCGAACGCGGCTACGGTTGGGTTAGGGAGGATCCTGGTCGCGGTCGGCATGCCCTCGAGCGCCTCGACAATGGAGGCAAGGACAGTGGGATGACGGTGACCGAGCAGGGTGACCCCATAAGAGCCGAAATCGAGAAGACTTCGACCATCAGATAGGAGGACGGTCGCGCCGGCGGCGGACGCCTCGACGGCGCCGCCACCCAACACCTTGGCGCTGAGTGCGGCACCAGGAGAGATGTGCTGCCCGATCCTCGCCAGGGTTGCCTCCGCCAGACCGTCGCTGTCGGTGCCCCTCGTGCCTGCTGACGGTTCAGCCAACGGCGGTCGCGCGCTCGATGCCTCGCAGCATCTCAGTGCAGTTCTCCTGCAGCGAGCGCTGCGCCACAGGATTGAGCATCTCGGCCAGCATCGGAATGCCGATCTCGAACACCACTTCGAACACCACCTTCGTTCGTTCCGGCCCGAGTGCCTCTAGCGCCCAGTGGCCATCAAAGTGCTCGAGATCCCCGCGCAGCTGCTTGAAGCTCACCGTGTGGGAGTCGGGGTCGAGCTCCTCCTCCTCTTCCCACTCGAGAATCGAGCCCTTGAGCAGGACCGACCAGGCGGCTCGCCGTCGGCGCTCGTCGTCTCGGTCGACCACGCGGACCGAACGAACGGTCTCCATCGAGTCCTGATAGCGCTCGATGTCGATGACCGTCTCCCAGACCCGCTTGATCGGGGCTTGGATCGTCAGGTCGAGCTTCACCTCAGGCATTGACCGTCTCCTCTCCCGTTACGCCACTCGCCGCCGGGGCGCGCCATGGCCGTGGTGATCGCGCGGCCGTGCGCGGATTCGTCTCGGCCCAGTAGCGGGTTGAGGTGTCTAGGCAGGGCAGGATGTCCTCAACGGTGTAGTCCGGCCGCAGGGGATCCGTGAGCGCCAGATAGGGCTCGAAGCTCCCAAGCAACTCCAGAATTAACAACTGCTGCGGGCTCAGATTGGCGCTGACAAAGGGCTTGAAGAACCGCTTCCAGCTGTCCGGTGAGATCAGCCGCAGGCTCTCCAGCGGCTGCCGGTCGCGCTGCCGCCGCCAGCGGTTCAGGGAGGCGATCACGGTGGTGATCGCCTCTTCGACCGTCGGTGCAGCATCCCCGGCGGCGATCGTCAGCGTCGGTCCGTCCCCCGCAGTCCGACTGCCGGCCAGGTCGCCAAGCAGCCAGCAGAGCTCGTCGACGGGGATCGCGTCGAAACGGGCGCTGGGATCGGCGACGACTGCTGGCACGGTGCCGATCGTCATGCCACGGATCAGCGTATACATGCCGGAGAAACGCGCAGCGCGGCCGTCGCTGCGCCGGCCGACGATGAGCGGGGGCCGCACGATCGTCAGCGAGGGGAAGACTTCGCGGGCAACGCGCTCGGCATGGGCCTTCGACCACTCGTAGGTGTTGCGGTAGTCGGCCAAATCGGCCGACTGGACGTCGTCGCGTAGGCCAACCGCGAAGGCGGTCGAGACGTGGATCACGTGGGTGCCATTCGAGACCAGCGGCTTGAGCGCCCGCACGCTGGCGACGTTCGCGCTCGTGGCTTCCTCCGGGCTCATCGTCCACCGGGTGTTCGCCGCTGCGTTGACGATCGCATCCCAGGGTCGGCGCAGTGGCGCCGGCGCCGGCTCGGTCGCCATGTCCCAGGCGACGATGCCAGGGTCGGCCGGCGATCCCCGGCGACTGACGCCTACAACTTTGGTGCATCCGCTACCGCGCAGCTGGTCGATCAGCTCATGTCCGACCAGCCCGGTGGCCCCGGTGACCAGGACGGCGCGCGACGTCGCCGCAGCCGCGGCGTTCATGCCGTTCCGAGGGCCTCTGCGAGTGCCGGCGAGCGCCACTCGGCAACGATCTCGAGCTCGCCGGCGAGAAGCAGCGAACGGCACAGGCGGCGCTGAATCTTGCCGCTCGTGGTCTTTGGGATCGCCCCCTTCTCGCACACAGCCGCCAAGGCAAGTGGGAGCTCCAATTCTTTCGCCACTTTGCTCCGGATTGCCGCGATCGCCTTCTGGAGCTCATTATCGTCGGTCGACTTGGACTCCGCCACGAATGCCACTCGCGCTTCGCCGCCCCCCGGCCGCAGCTCGAAGGCTGCGCTGGCGTGGGGGATCAGCAGCGGCTCAACTGACTCGGCAAGTGACTCAATGTCGTGGGGATGGTGGTTCCGACCCTTGAGGATGATCAGATCGCTCAGGCGCCCCAGCACAAACAGCTCATCGTCGTGAATAACCCCGAGATCCCCGGTACGAAGAAAGCGGTCGCCGTACTGCGCATCGGGGAGTGTCGCTTCGAAGACCCGGTCAGTGTTCGCGCTGCCGCTCCAGTAGCCGTCGGCGACACTGGGGCCGCTGATCCAGATCTCCCCGATCTCTCCCGGTGAAGACAAAGTCTCGGTCTCGGGGTCGATGATCTCGATTCGGTGGCGGTCGTCCGCACGGCCGCAGCCCACCAGCAAGGGATCGCCGCTCTCGCCGCTGGGGACCGCTCGATTCTCGAGCAGTGCCTCACTCTCGAAACGCGTCGTTGTTGGCTCCGTCGACTTGTCCGGCGCCGTCACCATCAGCGTGGCCTCGGCGAGCCCATAAACGGGGAAGAACGCGCTCGACCGGAAGCCATGTGGGCCGAACTTTTCTGCGAAGACGCTCATCGTCTCCCCGCGAATCGGTTCGGCCCCATTAAAAGCGACCTCCCACGAGGAAAGGTCCAGCCCCTCGCACTCTTCCTCGGTGATGCGCTGAACGCACATGTCATAGGAGAAGTTCGGGCCGCCGCTCGTGGTCGCGCGGTAGTGGCTCACTCCTCGCAGCCAGCGAATCGGGCGCTTCACGACAGCCAGCGGGGAGGCCAGCACCGAAGTCGCCCGTTGGGGATCCCGCCCCCGCGCCGCCTCCTTTACATGGAATCCACCGAAATAGACGGGCTGCAGGATCGCCCCAATCAGGCCCATGTCGTGGAAAGGCGGGATCCAGTTGAAGCCGAGACTCTGCTCTGGATCGTGGTCGAACTTCGCAGCGATGAATCGCGAGTTATCGAGCAGGTTGGCATGCGTGAGTCTCACCCCGCGGGGGTCGGCGGTGGAGCCTGACGTGTACTGGAGGAAGGCGACGTCGCTGGGGTCAGGTTGCGCGATGATCGAGGCATCCCTGCTCCTGGGGCTTGTGTCGGCGGTTAGCCAGCGAGCATCGACCAGCGGATGTCCGGCGGGGATAACGGCGCGAGCGGCATCGGCGAAAGGCGTAGTGGTGATGGCGGCGGTGGTGCCGGCGCTCTCTGCAATCTTCAGCAAGCGAGCAAGCGTGCGCTCTAGCCGGCTCGGCTGGGGTGGCGGCGCCGATACCCCGATCACCCCGGCGTAGAAACAACCGAATATCGTCGCGACGTAGTCGAGGCCCGGAGGGAGCAGCAGTAGAGCGCGATCGCCCGGACGGGCAGAGGCGAGCAGGTCGTGGGCCACCCCGAGTGCCCGTTCGTGAAGTTCTGCGAAGGTGATCTTGTGCTCGTGCTCGTCATCATCGAGGTAGATGAACGCGAGATGCTCGGGCAGTGCCTCGCTGTTGACCGCGAGCGGCTCCGCGAAGCTCCGATAACTGTGTGGCTTCACCCTTGAGTCCTAGCTCTCGGGCATTCGGGCTTGGGCTTCATTCACCACTCGTTCAAGGTCGCCAACCCGCTCTATGTCCCCCAGCATCTCGACGGCTAGTGGCGGCAGATCGAGTGTGTCCTCCAACACGACGAGAAGCTCGACTATGCCAAGAGAGTCGAAACCGAGCTCGGCGATCAGACTTGCCTCGGGCCGTACCTCGGTCACGCCGGAAGGCGACATCTCCCCGACTATTTCTGCAACCACGGTGCACGTGTCGGTCGCCATCGCCTCGCTTGATAACACCTTCGCGCTGATTCTCGAAACTCGCAGCTCTGAGCCAGAGAGTGGAGGTGCCTAGCCGGACAGTGCTGCAAGTACTTCGCAGGCTGCGCGATCACCAGACTGCACTGCGCCGTCCATGTAGCCGTTCCAGACGGTCGCGGTCTCGGCGCCGGCCCAGTGCAGGGGGCCGATCGGGGTGCGCAGGGCATGGCCGTATTCGGTCCAACCGCCGGTCGTCATGAGGCAGCCGTAGCAGCCCCGGGTCCACTCCTCGTCGGCCCAGACCCGCTCGATGAAGCGCTCCGGTCGGGCGGCGCGGTTGCCGAAAAGGCGAGCGTGACCGGCGAGGACGGCGTCGCGACGCTCGGCGGGGGGTCGCGCGCCCCACTGGCGCGCGAGGCGTCCCTCGAGGAAGCCGAGCAGCACACCCGGGGTACCGTCCGGGGGAGAGTTATCGAAGACGACGCGGGCGGGACCGATATCGCTGGTTGCCTGGCCGGAGAGACCCTCCTCGCGCCAGAACGGACGCTCGTAGACGGCCATCGTCTTGATTACCGTGCCCTGCGGCATCCGCTGGGTGAGCTGGTCGCGCCGGGCCGGTAGCGGCGGGTCATAGGAAACGCGGCCGGCTAGGGTCGGCGGGATCGCGACGATCGCTCGCCGCGCACGCACCGTCAAGCCGCCGGCCTCGCCACCCGGGCCGTCGGCGTGAAGGACAACGCCACCCTCACCGTGCTCGATTCGCCGCACCGCCGCCCCGAGCCGCAGGCGCTCTGTGCCAAGCTCCTCGGCCATCAGCAGCGCGATCCGCTGCGAACCGCCGTAGAAGCGGTCCTGCTGGGCGCCGTCACTGGTGCCGACGAGGACGTTGAAGCCGCCGCCGGAGTGCATGTAGAAGAGGACGTGGAGGAGCGAGACGTCGCCGGGCTCGGCTGCCCAGACCGCCTCGGTGGCAAGTTCGAGCAGGCCCCGGGCCGCCGCAGTACGGGTGTTGCGGGCGATCCAGCTGGCGAAGGTCTGGCTGTCCCAGCCGGCCGCCTTTGGCGCCATCCAGGGCTCCTCCAGAGGCACCCGTCGCGCCATCCGGTCGAGTCGGGCACGAGCCTGTTCGAAGTCGGCCAGCGCCAGCGGCGAGATCGCCCGCGCTAGGTCGCGCACCAGAGTCACCCGGGCGTCGGTCAGCGCGCCTGTGTAGAAGGTGCGCCGGCCTGCCAGCTCGATCAGGTGGCGGCCCACGTCGTGGGTGGGGAAGGTGCCAACGCCGAGCTCGGCAGCGAGGGCGGCAATCCGCTTCTGGGTCGGGCCGATCCATTGGCCACCGATCTCGACTACCTTGCCGTCGCCGATGTGCTCGTTCAGCATCCGGCCGCCGACTCGCGGTCGGGCCTCGAGAACAAGTGGCGACAGTCCTGCTGCCGCTAGGCGGCGCCCCGCCACCAAGCCCGCCAACCCGGCACCCACGATCGCCACGTCCTTGTCGAGGGCACCATCCATCGAAGGGTTGAGGATATGACTCGCCGCCGAGAGAGGCGCAATCCAATGACCCCTCCGATTCAGCTACAGAAATCCGACCTTCGTGTCGTCAAGCCGAAAACGCACCGATGCGATGAGCGCAGAGAGAATCGAAAACCCGAGAAGGCAAAGAATTGGCGTGACAACCGTCGCACCTTCTCCAAAGATGGCGTGCTTGTACCCCTGCATCGCCCAATAGCTGGGCACTACCGGAGCAATCTCCTGCGCCCAACCAGGCAGGAGGCTATACGGAACAAGGGCGCCCGCAAGCCCGGCCAGGAGCAGTGCGCCGATGTTGGCGACCGCATTGGCCTGCATTGAAGTTCGACACAGAGCGGTGACGGCAAGGCCGGTCGTAACGAGAAAGAGGCCAAAGGCGCCCCCGACTCCGCATAGTGCGATCCAAGATCCCTTCACGTGCAGGCCCATCACAAGTCCACCTAGCCCGAAAAGAAGAACGAACTGGGCTACTGCCTGCAGCAGGGGAGCCACCATCTTCCCAAGCATGATCTCCCCGGTCCCAGCCGGACTCGTTCGAAGCCGGTCCCAAGTTTTCCAGCCGTGCTCGCGGTAGAAAGCGAGGCTAACGTTCCCAACCAGAAAGAAGCCGAAGGTGACGGCCATTCCAGGTATCACCTGCTCAGCACCAGTCGCTCCTAGGAAGCCTTCTCTGTGCAAAGCCACATCAAATGCGGGCTTAAGGAAAGGCATCAGGAGAAACGGCAGGATCACTAGCAGCATCACTGGCATGAAGTCGGTACGAAGGACCTTCAGATCCTGCCGGGCTATGGCGGCTATGCGTCCGATGCTCACGGCAAGCCCTCGACCTCATCCGGGGTGTTGGAGGTTATGGCCAGAAAAACACTCTCCAGGCTCGGTTGGATTAGCTTGATCTCCCGCAGGTCACGACCGGCTCCATCGAGGCTCTGCAGCAAGTTGGCTGCGGTTGCCGCCGGTGAGTCGGCAGGCACTCGCAAAGCGTCGTGTCCGACTGCAACAGAGCCCTGGGGCAAGTCGAGCTTGGGCGCGCGGCCATTGAAGCGCAGTTCGACGGAGGCGCCGCCCAGCGTGCTGATGAGGTGCGATATGGAATCCGAGGCGACGATCCGCCCATCCACGAGAATCGCGACGGTGGATACATCAAGTTGTTCGACCTCATGCAGATAATGAGTCGAATAGACGACCGCAGAGCCCTGTTCCGCGAGGGACTTTATGAGCTGGAGGAGCTGATTGCGGGTCTGGACGTCTACGCCCGCGGTAGGCTCATCGAGCAGCAGAAGAGGTGGGGAGTGCAGCACAATCATCGCGGTGTGCAAGCGGCGTGCCTCACCACCCGAGAGGCTCTGACCCTTTCGGTCTAGAAGATTCGTAAGGGAAAAGGTCTCGGCAACCTCTGTAATTCGACGTCGAAGGCGTTGTCTGTGCAGGCCGGCGAGTTCCCCGAAGAAATGAAGATTGTCTCGCACCGAGAGAGTCGGATAGATGCCGATCTCCTGAGGTGCAAAGCCAAGTTGGCGCCGTGCAATCTGCGGTCTGACGATTACGTCGACGCCGTTTACGAACACGCTTCCGCGGTCGGGCCTGCGGAGGCCGGCGACGATCGATACGAGCGTGGTCTTGCCTGCGCCGTTCGGCCCCAATAGGGCGAGGACCTCCCCGCGGCCTACGTCGAGATCTACACCCGAGAGGGCCCGGATGGTTCCGTAGCTCTTGTGCACGTCCTTTATTTCCAACATGCGCATCCCTGCCCCCAACGAGATATCGGCGCTGGGTCGGACTGTCAAACAGCCCTGATGCCTCGTTTGGGCGAAGGACGCAGCGGGAGTACAACTGCGGACTCCTATGATCCAGGGGACTACCTATCTCTTTCTGGGGCGGGCTGGTGAAGCCGTCAAAGCACCTGACCTGGGCCCTTCGTGTCGGTCCCTGGGCCAGGGAGCAACGTGCTGCTGAGGCGGCCAGTAAGGACCTTGATTGTCGCGGGTTGTTGCACCGTGGCTCTCGCACTCGCTGGCATCAATGCCGAGGGCAGGCTTCACCCGACGTCCCTATCGGTTGCAGGAACCGAATCAGCTCGTACGGGGGCGCTGCTTCGCCACTACTTCGGTAAGGCCGAACCTTTCATCATCCTTCTGAAGGGTCCGCCAAGAGATGTGACTGCGCAAGGCCGAGCGCTGGTTCGGACGCTCAACCGAGATCCGCTAGCCACGACGATCTCACCCTGGAGCCGTGAAGCGATCGGTCAGCTTAGGCCGACGCCGCGCTCGGCAGTGATATTCGTCAGCTTTCGGGTCAGTCTCGATGAGGCAGTCAAGCGGACGGTTCCGCATCTAAATGAGCTCTTGAGCCGCCGTATTTCGCCACCGGTGCGAGCTGTTCAGAGCGGCTACGCCAGCATTTCCCGCGCGATCCAAGACGAAGCGGCCAAAGCAACGCAACGCGGCGAGTTGGTCGCGATTCCCCTTGTCCTGATCGTTCTTCTATTGGTTTTCCGATCGCCGGTCGCCGCAGCCATTCCTCTGGGCTTTGGCGCAGCGACGGTTGCTGCCTCTCGCGGCATTCTGTCGATCGCCGCGAGCTGGCTCTCGATCGACGCATTCGCTCTTACTGCGAGCGCCATGATCGGCTTGGCGCTCGGCGTTGACTACACGCTCCTGATGGTTTCTCGATTCCGCGAGGAACTAGCGGCGGGTAGGTCTGCGCTCGACGCAGCGAAAGCGACTCGGCGCACTGCCGGTCGAACGATCGCCTTCGCTGGCGGAGCACTCTTTGTTTCGATGATTGCTTCGGCCTTGATACTGCCCGGGACCTTTCTCGTGTCCCTTGCAGGGGCAGTAGTAGTGGTATCTGGACTCAGTGTCGCGCTAGGCGTGCTGGTGGTTCCGGCCTTGTTGGCACTGGTTGGCGAAGGCATTGATAGATGGCCCATTGGGATAGGGCAGAAAAACCGGGGCCCGTGGTCTCGGCTGACCGGCCGCGTCTTGCGCAGGCCTGGCCTGACGGCGGCGATGCTCACGGTGCCCCTAGTGCTGCTCGCGCTCCCCGCGATTGCGCTAAGCGTGGGTCCGCCCACTCCAGAGCAGCTGCCGGCTACGAACCGCGCTCGCCTCGACGCAGAACTGCTCAAGAGGGAAGTCGGTCCCGGCTGGGCGACTCCCTATGTAGTTCTGGCAGCGACCGGCAAGGGAGCGATCACCAGCAAAACGAATCTCGCAGCACTGAGGCGATGGGAACGAGGCATTGCTAGGGCGAACGACGTGCAGGCCGTGATCGGTCCCGGAGCAATCGCAAGACGAGTCAAGCCGCTCAGCAGGTTTGGTCGGGGCCTTCTAGCTCAGGATCGACCGGGAAGTCAGGCGGCCAAGCTGCAAGACCTCGGAACTCATCTTCAAGGGGCCGCCCAGGTTGTGACGACGTTGCGCCAGGGGATCGGTCGGGCGACGTTCGGGGGGGTCCTGCTCTCCGATGGCTCGAAGAAGGTGGCAGGCGGAGCGCAGGTCATGGCTACTGGTCTCGCGGCAGCAGCTACTGGTGGCGGCCGAGCGGCGAATGCGCTTGATCGCTTTGCCTCGGGGGCCCATGAGATTCGCCACGGCCAGCACCGGGCTGCTCTTGGAGCCCTGGCGCTGAAGTACGACATCAGGGATTTGATTCCAAAGCTTCACCATAGCACGCTGCTCCCTTCGCGCGGGCTGCTACGCGAACTAACCGACATGCAAAGCATCGTTCCTCATCTTGAAAGTCATGCCGACGAAGCGTCGAGGCAACTTAGTGCCGCCCTCATTGAATTTCAGAAGATGCAGACGACCCCAGACGATCCCCACTACTCGTTAGCGCTCAAGGCCGTGGAAGCAGCGCGGGCCGCCATCGCCGGTGGAAGCTCATCTGGCACTGAAAATGAAGCCGGAATCTCAGCAGAACTTCAATTCCTCGGGGCCGATGTCCTGCATGCCGCTGCAGGCGCCGACCGGATTACCTCTGGCGTGGAAGGTGGGCTCGAGGATCTGCAAGAAGCATCACCGCTGGCCAGGGAACTTGTACGTGGTCTCGATCGGCTTGAACACGGAGGTCAGTCGCTCGATTCCGGCGCACATCGGCTCGCACGATCCACCACAGCCCTCTCCAGCGGGTTGCCTCGCCTTTCGCGGGGGGCTGCGGCGCTATCGGGAGGTGCCGAACAGCTAGCTCTAGGGACCTCCTCGCTCGCAAGCAGCCTCGGTCGCGCATACACCCTTTCGCGTCCCCTCGAACCAGGATTGAATAAGGCCGCCACGGAATCGGCTAACGGCGGCATCGCCCTGCGGCACCAAAGCCATCGACTTAGCAAGGTCTCGCCGGGGATATTCAGCTCCGGATATTTCAATCTGGCAGCGCTCGATGGGGCGCCGCCTAGCCTCCGCTCAAGAGTTGGCCAAGCAGTTGACCTTGACCGTGGAGGCCAAGCTGCCCAGATCTTGGTTGTGCCCCGCTACAAGAACACTGCAGCACTCGACAAACGACTGCGAGGCGACGCCTCGCGCCTCGGCCGCCGCATAGGTGGGAAGGCTGGAGTGACCGGCGACCTGGCCGAACTTACCGACTACGCGCACGTCAGCAGTTCGCGGCTGCCCATCGTCATCGCCGTCGTGTCGCTTCTGACCTTTCTCAGCTTGGTGGTGGTTCTCAGGGCCGTGCTCGTATCCGCTCTTGCCGTATTGCTGAATCTGCTCTCGGTAGCTGTTGCGTTCGGGGTCCTCTCCTTGCTTTCGGCATTGCCCAGTGGCGCTCCCATCGGGCATTGGGGATACATCGATACCGTCGGGGCCGTTGCGATCTTCGCAATCGCTTTTGGAGTTTCGATCGACTACTCGGTATTCATCCTGGTTCGGATGAGAGAAGAGTTTGATCGTACTCGCGACCACGAAGCCGCGGTTTGGGTTGGTATTCAGCGAACGGGCCGAGTTATCACGGGCGCGGCTCTAATGATGGTGACTGTCTTCGCAGCGTTTGCGACCTCAAACCTAGCGATCGTCGCCCAACTCGGCGCTGGACTTACTGTGGCAATCCTGCTGGACGCGACCATCATCCGGCTTGTTGTGCTGCCAGCCTTGCTGCTTCTCATTGGAGAGCGAAGCTGGTGGCTCCCCGCGCCACTCGGTCGACTAATTGGGGCTCTGCGTTTCACCTAGAAAGGATCGGCATGCGTCGCATCATCATAGCTATCGTAATACCAATATTCGTCACTCAAGTCGCGGCTCTAAATGCTGATGGCGCCGAAGTTACGCGAGCGCAATACGTCGAACAGAGTGAGCCGATCTGTAAGTCAAATACGATCGCCAATAGGGATATCCTCAAAGGCATTCGAGAGGACGTCAGGGAAGGCAGACTGAAGCTCGCGGGCGGCAAGTTCAGCCGAGCTGCGCGGGCGCTTGACCGAACCATTAAACGTCTGGAATTGATCCCCAGACCTACCGACGATGAAAGCCGTTTGGCGCGGTGGTTTGCCCATCTGAACGGAGAGACGAAGCAGCTCGAAAAGGTCGCTAGGCGGCTTCGCAAGGGGAGTACGGTCGATCTAGCACAGTACGTCTTGGAATTGCGCCATAACGCAAATGTGACGAATAACATCGTGCTGACCTTCGGGTTCGAATACTGCCTAATTCAGACGGCGAGGTATATCTAGATGAAAAAGCTTGCAATATTGATCGTGCTGTGTGTATGTGTTGCTGGAGTTGCGATTGCCTCCGCTGCGCAAGTTGGCTCCGAAGGACAGGTCGCGTCTTTCTCGGCAAAGCTTAACCCGTCAAGTCTGCCGCGTGATCGTTTGGTTCCAGTCCAGATTCGTGCCGAAGGCGAATTCCTAGCGACGCCAGAGAATCACTTGGCTCAGTTGACGTCTCTCGAAATAGGAATTAACCGCCACGGTCGGCTGTTGACGAAAGGGTTGCCGATCTGTCGCATGGCACAACTGGTGGCCAGCACCACGCACGATGCGCTCAGGGCATGCGGGGATGCGCTGGTCGGTCACGGTGTAATCAGGGCGACGACGGCATTTCCAGAACAGCGCAGAGCCCATTTCAAATCGACCATTCTTATTTTCAATGGACGACGCAAGGGTGGCGGAACGCGAATATTTCTCCATGTGCATGGTTCAGCGCCAGGGCCATTTACGGTCGTCATTCCTATCGAGGTTAGACGCACCTCGGGGACGTTTGGAACCACGTTTTTTGCTCGCATGCCTGGGTTCGCAAGGCGATGGGCGTACCTCACGAAGTTTCGTTTTGTAGTGGGTCGGCGTTTCAGGGCGGGAGGGGCAGAACGGAGCGTTCTCCAGGCAAGTTGCCCGGCACCAAAGGGTCTCAATGGCGCGATATTCCCCTTTGCGAGGGCGACCTACCGCTTCCTCACCACTAAGACGTTGCGTACGACCCTAGTCGGGGGTTGCCATGTCAGAAAAGAATGAAATTCAAGCCAGAAGGAATCGTCCCAACCTCAAGTCCTTGCCTTATTCGGATGAGGCTGGGTAATAGCACGGTCATCCGTGCGAGATTGCTGAAGAAAGGAACCTCGGGTGTTGACTGGTAGACGAAGAATTGCAGTTGTAATGGGGCTTGCACTCTCTTTGCTTGCAGCTTTTGCCTCTTTGGCGCTCGCCACGGAAACCACCCGTGCTGAATACAAAGGGGCGGTTGAACCGATCTGCAAAGCGAACGCCGATGCCAATAAAAAGATCCTCGCCGGCGCTCGTACCGAGGTAAAACAGGGCAAGCTCAAGGCCGCCGCAGCCCAGTTCGAAAAGGCAGCTAAGGCTCTAGGAAAGACCCTTAGAGAACTGGAAGCCGTTCCGAAGCCTTCGGCTGATGCCACCCGACTGAGCAAGTGGCTCTCATACGTGAAGATCGAGGTTGACCTTCTGCAGAAAGCATCGAAGGCGCTGAAGGCTGGCGAAGCGAACAGAGCGCGGACTTTCGTGGCCAAGCTTACGCACAACGCCAACCTTGCGAACAGCCAGATCGCCATCTTCGATTTCCACAGCTGCGAGTTCAAGCCGTCGCAGTACACCTAGGTCAGATGGTGAATCGCGCGGGGTTTGCGGAAGGCCTGGTGGCTCCGGAGCGGTGAGACGTCTGCCGTTGTCCCTGCGGCGCCCTAGGCTTGTTCTGGGTCTCTCGCTGGTCGCTGTCATCACTTTGGGTGTTCTCGGACTACACGTCGAGAACAAGCTCAAGCCGACGTCGCTTGACGTCGCCGGCACTGCTTCCTCGCACGCCGGGGACGCTCTGCATCGTTATTTCGGTGATTCTGCCCCTTTCGCGATCCTGCTGCGTGGCCCATCGGCGGCCTTGGAGCGCCAGGGTCCGCGGCTGATTCGCGCACTGCGTAACGAGTCTGGCGTCACCACGATTTCGCCCTGGGACAAGGGGAGTGTCGGCCGCCTTCGTCCGGGTCCCCGTCGGGCTCTGATCCTTGTCGACTTTCATGTCGACATTGAAGGGGCAGTCAATCGCACGGTCCCCTACTTGGACGAACTGCTGCAGACCAAAATCACGCTGCCTGTTCGGGCTACGCAGACCGGCTTTGCGAGCCTCTCGAAGGCGATTCAGGACGAATCGATCAGCGCCACGGAGCGCGGCGAGTTGATCGCGTTGCCTGTACTGCTGATCGTCCTCTTGCTGGTTTTCCGATCGCCGATCGCCGCGCTTATCCCCCTCTTCTTCGGCGCGATCACGGTGATCACCACGCGTGGCGTTCTCTTCCTCGCCACCGCATGGCTCCCGATCGATGCATTCGCATTGACCGTGAGTACGATGATGGGCCTCGCCCTGGGGGTCGACTACGCCCTCTTGATGATCTCGCGTTTTCGAGAGGAACTCGCCAGCGGGGCGGACCCGAGGGTTGCTGCCTTGGCCACCCGTCGGACGGCGGGGCGGACGATCTTGTTCGCCGGGAGCACGCTCTTTCTCTCTATGGCTGTTGCGGTCCCTATCTTGCCCGGGGCGTTGCTCGTCTCCCTTGCTGGAACGGTCATCATCGTCGTTGTCCTGAGTGCCACGGTTGCAACCCTCGTCGCGCCGGCACTACTTGCGGTGGTTGGTCCGGGGGTCGACCGCTGGCGAATTGGGCGGGCATTTCATGGTCGGTCCCGGCTAACGTCGATGGTCAACGCCTGTTTGCGGCGTCCGTTGGCCGCGACCTTGATCATCGGCGGCATTGTCTTAGTGCTGGCCGTGCCGGTACTGGCGTTGAAGACGGGCCCGCCGTCTCCGGAACAGCTGCCGACGGACAGCCAGGCCCGTGAGGACGTTGAAGAAATCGATGCTGCGGCCGGTCCTGGCTGGGAGGCACCCTTCGTCCTCGTTGCCTCGACGCCGAGCGGGACGATCACCGAAGAATCGCGGCTCACTGAGCTCAGCCATTGGCAGCGGAAGGTTGCATCCGACCCAGGGGTCCAGTTGGTAATTGGGCCGGCTCAAGTCGCCCACAAAGTGGCGCCGCTCCGGAAAGCCACGAAGCATCTTTTTGGAGACCCCGCAGATGGTGGTCAACTGAGCCAGTTGAGCCGACTCGGTCCGAAGCTTTCGCAAGCTGAAAGTGGAGTAGCGGAGATCCGCTCAGGCCTCGTTGCCGCTGCCGCTGGGGCCGGCGTGCTAAGGACTGGATCCGGTCGTGCAGAAGACGGTGCGGCGACGATCGCTAGCGGTCTCCAGCGCGCATTGCGTGGGGGCGAACGCGCGCTGCGAGCTGTCGATCGGATGGTTGCCGGATCAGGTGAGCTCGCCACCGGTCAAGGGGAAGCCAAGGCGGGAGCACTCGCAATCAAGCTCGGGCTCACTCACCTACTCAAAGACATCCGCCCGAATGGACTCGAGCGCGCTCGTCGGCTCAGGGACCGTCTCATCGGCGCCGCTAAGGAAGACCCTGCTCTTGGACCTGCGGTCCAGGAAGCGAACGAGCTGGTTGAACACCTGGTGATCAATCACAGCGAACTGAAGCTCCTACGCGGCGAATCTGAAACTTTGCACGCGGGGGAGTCAAAGCTCCTCGCCGGCAACACGGCCCTCCATGAGGGAGCACAACGTCTTTCCGGCGCTGCGGAAGGCCTGCCCGCCGGCCTCACGAAGCTGGAAGTTGGCGCAAAGCGGTTGATGTTCGGTCTCGCTCAGCTGCGGGGCGGTGCCGGTGTGCTCGAGCGCAAGCTGGGGGAAGGATTTCATCGCTCCTATCCACTACAGAGCGGCCTACATCGTGCCAGCGTCAAGGTTATCGCCCAGGCAGGGACCATTGACCGGAAAATCGTAGCCCTTCATCGCCGCTCGCCCGCGCTGTTCGACTCCGGATACTTCGTCCTCTCGGCGCTGGATGGGGCACCCAGGGCCGAACGCCAGAACGCAGCTGAGACGGTCAACTTCAAGCGTGGCGGTCAGGCTGCCGCCATCCTTGTTATTCCCCGGTACACGTTCAATACGCCCGGGTCGATTGCGCTATACCATCGTCTTGAGGGAGACGCAGAAAAGCTCAGCGACACCACCGGCATGCATGTAGGTGTTGCGGGTGGTGCGGCGCAACTGACCGACTACGCGAGCGTCACTCGCGCCGCGATCCCGGTCGTCGTGGTTGCGATCACGATCGCAACCTTCATCGTCATGGTCATCGTCTTGCGAGCTCTGCTGCTCGCTGCGCTCGCGGTCGCGCTCAACCTCGCGACGGTAGGAGTCGCTTTCGGCGTCTTGACCCTGCTATTCAATGTCCCCGCTGGCTATCCCCTCGGCGGTCACAGCTACGTCGATGCGGTCGGGGCGACGGCGATCTTTGGCGTTGTCTTCGGCCTCTCGATCGACTACGCCGTCTTCTTGCTGACGCGAATGCGCGAGTCCTATAAGGAGGGCGCGAGCAACGAGCAGGCGGTCATGTTCGGGCTGGAGAAGACGGCGCGGGTGATCACTGGTGCCGCAGCGATCATGATGGCGGTCTTCATTGCCTTTGCCGGAGCGCCGATCGCGACGATCAGCCAACTTGGTGTTGGCCTAACCATCGCGGTGCTGCTCGACGCCACCGTTGTTCGCATTGTCCTCCTGCCGGCATTGATGCTTCTACTTGGGGACCGCGTTTGGTGGCTGCCGCGCCCGCTGAGAGGTCTGCTGCCGGAAATCGACCTACACGGGAGTCACGGGTTGGCCAAGCTGGCTGACGACCTCGCGACCCCCGGGGCTCGGCTCGGCACCGAGGCAGGGGAGCATTCGACCTGACCCGCCAAGAGACCCCGCACGAGCGGGTGTATCGCCGCCGACGCTTTGCTCGCTCCCTATCGCCATTGGCCGTGCTGCTGGTCGTCGCCGGCGTCTTCCTAGCGACTCAGGGGGGGCTGCTCGGAACCTTCGGCTTTCTAGCCCTCTCTCAGGGCATCGGTCTTATTGTGGCGATTATCCCCCTTGTTTTCGGTCGTAACCCGCTCTCCAGGGATTAACTGCTTCCCTCTCCGGTCGCTGGACAAGCGCATATATCGCGATATCAGGGTTGAGACATCATCCCGATCGATGTTGGCCAGCTGCGCTCGGCGTCTTGAGGTCGACTGGGTCGATCCCTTGCAGCTGATTTTCGGGCAGAGGTGGGTCGTCCCATCCTGGGCCCAAAGCATGAAACCCTGCCTTCGCGTCAACCCTTCGCTCCAGCCACCAGCCGGCAAGTAGCGAGCTAAGAATCGCGAGCATTACTAGCGATGCGTAGAAGCCATTGTCGATGATTTTGGCATCGAGCGCCACGGTGGCCAGGACAATTCCGGGTCCACCGCGAGCGTTCATCGCCACAGCAAGGTCGCTGGCGCGGGGCGGATCCACGCTGGAGATGCGAGCGCCGAGGTACACCCCTCCTGCCTTGACCGCGCAGGCGAAAAGGAAGAATGCGATGAAGAACGTCGGCTGTAGGACGTTGAGGTCGAGCCGGAAACCAACCAGAGCGAAATAGATGGGCACGAAGAACGCCAGTCCAAATGCCTTAACGCGTTCCGTGGCCTCGGTAGTCTCGCCACTACCAACCACTAGACCCGCGACTAGCCCACCGAATAGTGGGGGAGCGCTGATGAGCAAGATGCCAGTGACAACCGCGAGCACGAACAGGATTTGGAGCGTGAGGTCCCGGCACACCCGATCTAGGAGGGAGTTCGGGCGGGACCTCCAGCGTGACAGCGCGATCGCGCCGCCCAGTGCCGTCGTCACTACGGCTCCGTAGTAAATGGCGCCGGCCGGGGACCCAGCTTTGATTCCGAGCAGCGAAACGAGCCCCAATCTCTCGGCGGACGTTTGAGTTAGTCCCACCGCAATGCCGAGCAGTCCGAAGAGGACGATGTCCTCAATGACGGCTGCGCCCAAGACAACCCGGGCGAAGGGCGTCGACAGGATGCCCAAGTCCATCATGATCCGGGAGATCACCGGGATACTGGTTAGGGCAAGGGCAGCGATGAAGACGATTCCGAGCGCGGCCGTGTCGTTCGCGGAGCCTGCGAGGTTAGTCGGTTGCAAGGCCGCGAATGCCGCTATGCCGGCAGCGAACGGCAGAGCCATTCCTGCGAGGGCGACAGAGAGGGCCACGGTCCGCTGGCGACCCGATGGGAGCGTACGTAGCTCGGTGCCCGCGGCGAACATCAACCAGATCAGACCAAGTTGGTAGACGGCGCCGAGCGCGGTTGCTGCGGCTCCGCTCGAGGGGATCAGCTCGGCTTGAACTGCCGGTGCAAAGGCGCCGAGGACCGTGGGGCCAAGCAGAAAGCCACCGAGGATCTCCCCGATTACGCGTGGCTGGTGCCACCGTGCGAAGAACACGCCGACTACATGCGCAGAGAAGAGCAGGAGGCTGGCAGCGAGCAGGAAGCGAAACAGATCCGCTTCGGGCAGAGCCATCGATTCCTCTCGCCGCTACTTGCTGGCGAACCGGGCGCGCATCGCCCAATCCTTGGATTGCATGGCGCGGCACGGTAATGCCCGTAGTCTTGCCTACAAAAGAAGTTCGACGATAACCCGCTGGTCGCCGACGCAGAGCCTCGCGCCAAAGCGGCCATTGAACTTGGAGCGAGCGCGTTGGTGGTGGTATGACTCTGCCCACATGGAGGCGAGTCATCGAGGTGCTGCGTGAGCGGCCAACCATCTAGCATTCCCCTGTCGCATAAGCGCCGCACGCCGACACGCATAGTCGCGGATGTGTGGACCTACCTGGCCCAGCAGTACCCGCCAATGCAGGCTGCATCGGTAGGTGCGGCCGGAATCGCCTCCTACGCGATCTATGGCCAGGAGGCCGGACACCTGCAGGTGGATGGTCATGGCATCGTGGCGACCGTGCTCGTGGTGATCCTCTTTCTCCAGTATCGGCTGACGGATGACATCGCGACCATTTACGACAGCGAACTCAGCGCCTCGATCCCCGCTCGTCCAACGGTGCTGATGGCGGCTGTGGCCGCCACGCTTTCACTCGAGTTCGTTCTAGAGCCACACTGGCAGGCGAGGTTGGTCGTGCTCGGCATCCTCGCGCTGATGGTTCTGGCGTCGACCGTCTCATCACGTGGAGAGCGATCCGCGGTACTGCCATTCATGGCGCGGGTCACCTTCGTGGAGATCGTGCCCATCTGCATCTTCTTCTATGTGTACGTCGCGTGGCACGACTCGACGGGGATGACCCTTTCGATAGCAGCCGTCGCTGCGGCCATCGGCGGGCTGATCGCCGGGTTCCAGTTCTGGAAGTGGTCGCGCGACCTCGGGGACGAACCGGTGGAGACGATCTACCACGTCTCTTGGCCGCGAGTGCGGGGAGTCCTCTTGCTTCTGACCGGCCTGGCCGCTGCGTTCAATGCAATGCTGTTCGTCGAGGCAGAACTCTCGCTGCTCTACCTGATCTACGTGCTCGGGGTTTGCCTCGTCTTCGCAACCATGGTCGCACCTCGCGGTCAGATCGACGACACCAAGCCATACTGGGCTGGATTGACGTTCCCGGTCGTCCTCCAGGTTGGCCTCTACACTCAGCTGCTCGTTCTTGCCGCCTGAGCTGGACCTCGTGTAACTCGCCTTTCCTGGCAGGGCCAGAGGGGGACGGCCGAGGATTGATCCGTCGCAAGCGGCGTTGCTCGGCCGATCGAGGGCGGCGAGCCGCGCAGCGTCTGCAGCCGGGCACGAGCGTTTCCGTGCCACCGTCGTCCGGATCGTCCTGCTCCCGGCCTTGATGCTTCTGCTCGGCGACCGAGTCTGGGGGCTGCGCGCCCGCTAAGGAGTCTGCTGCCGGAAATCGATCTACATGGAGAGGCACGAGTTGGCCAGCCTGGCTGAGGAGCGTTGCCGTTCCCGAAGCCTTGATTGAAGGACCCTAAAAGTGGGTAGGGCTTTGAGTTAGTCGGAGCTGAAGGCTCGAATGGCTCCGCGGAATTCCTCGGAGGCCCAGTGAGCGAAGCAACGGCAGCTAGAGAGGGGTCTACTTTCTCGACTCGCTGCTCTGTAGTAGTGATGGACCCTTCTCGTTCAACCGCGACCGTCTCGTGTGGCTCCGTGCTCTGTCGGAGGCGTTGATGGCAAGCAAAGCGCGAGTAGAAGGACTGTCCACTTTCGCTCCAAGTTGCTCTGTAGTAGTGATGGACTCCGCTCGCGCCACCGCGATCGCCCCAAACGACGTCGATGCTCTGTTCCAGAGCGTCGTTCGTGGCGAGCGCGGTCAGAAGCTGCGCACCCAGCTCGCCGGACAGCATCCCGATAGCTCAGCCGAGGAGATCGAGGAAGCAATTCAGGTGGCGTGCAAGCGCTTCGTCGACAAGGCGGAGGGCATCTCGGCGCCCGGCCAGGTCTACACCTGGATTCGCACTACTGCACATCGCGTGCTCGGTCGTGAAGCCGGATATCAGGGCCACGAGCGCCCGGTCGACCCGAGCGAGGCTACGCTGCAGGCCCTCGTCTCCGAAGAGCCCGGCCCCGAGCAGGAGCTGATCGCCCATGAGGACGAGGCCGACTTGACGAGGCTGGCCGAAGAGGTCTCCTCCGCGCTCTCCGAGCGCCGTCGCGATGTCCTTTCCCTCTACGGCGCCGGCTACAGAGCACCCGAGATCGCCTCCCGGCTGGGGCTGCCCGAACGGACCGTCAAGTACGACCTCCACGAGATCATCGGCGAGGCGCGCGGCGCTCTTGCGGAACTATCGGGCGGCGGCTGCGAGCGCGGCGAGGCACTGGTGCTCCGCTTTGTCTGCGGGCTTGCGAACTCGGCGGAATCGGTCAAGGCTCGCCTGCACCTGAGCCGCTGCCAGCGCTGCGAGCTGTTCAGCGAACGCTTGAACGAGTGGCGCGAGAAGGCCGGTGCCCTCTTGCCGGTCCCTGCCCTCGAAGGAGCGAGTCCGGGCGTCCTTGCGCGTCTTACTCACTGCACGGCCGAAGGATTCTCCTCGGTCAAGCAGCAGGTGCTCGGCGGCGCCTCTCAGGTCAAGCAGCAAGCGAGCGCGACCTACTACCGCGCCGTCGATCCGACCCCGCTCGCCGCAGCCCGCCCGGGAACTGTCGCCGCCGTCGTCGCGAGCTGCGTGACGATCGGGGGCGGTGCCGCAACGTACTGCGTCAACCAGGGCGTTGACCCGATCGGCGCCGCCACCGGCCTGATCGCGGGGACGCAAGAACCTGAACCGAAGCCGAGCGCGCCGCCACCTGAAACGACGGAAGTGACGCCGGTCGTTCCTCCAGCGCCAGTGAGCGAAGAACCGGCCGCAACGGAAGCCGCTCCTCCGGCCGAAGCCGAACAGGAACCCCAGGCCGAACCCCCTCCGCCGCCCCCTGAACAGATCTACGAACCATCCTCGCCTGACTACCCGGCAACCGAATCATCGGCCGAATATCAGGCACCCGAATCGGCATCAGCCGAAAGCGCCCCGGCCGGCTCCGGTGCCAGCCGGGGAAGCCCCACAGTTTGGAGGTCCGTGATGGTGGTCGCAGCACTGAGATCGACTCGCGTACTGCCGCTAGCCATCACTCTCGCCGTGGCGGCATTCACGCTGACGATCCCGAGCCGGGCCGCCGCGGGTGAATTCACGATCGAGGCGTGCCTGGCCGATGGCGGCGACTTCGCCAGCACCGCATTCGAAGACTTCGCCACCCGCGGCATGCGCTGGAGGCGCGCTTGCGATCCACGCGGTCCTGGGCTCCGGGGTCTCGTCACCTCCAATGTCGTTCGCAGCGGCCGGGTCGCACGCGGCGCCCAGTCGGCCTTTGTGCTGAGCGCGCCACCCGGCACGGCGTTCTCGCAGCTGCGCTGGTCCGGTCATGCCCAGCGACGCGACTGCCGCTACGCCCTGCAGCTCTACGCGGAACGGCCCGACGGCTCCGACGCCACGATCAAGAATGTGCGCGCCAACCGGGGATGCCCACGTCGAGATGCGGCCCAGGCATCGAGCTGGCCCCGGCCGCGAGCCTACGACCTCGGGGGAGCGGCCCGGATCGTTCAGCGGGTCGTCTGCGTCGGTGCCTCCTCAGCGGAGTTCTGCTCCGCGCGCGGTCTCAACTACATACAGACCTTCACCGCCGAAGCAACCGTGGTCGACAGCTCCGGACCCTCGGTAGCGGTCGTGCCTAACACTCCACTCGCTCGGGGAGAATGGGTCAGCGGTACGCAGGCCGTCGACTATGAAGCCTCGGACAATGTCGGCGTGAAGAGCGCGCAGGTGTGGGTCGGCAACTCGAATCGGGGGGAAGCTCCGCAGGAGTGCGACTACGCGCTACGGATTCCCTGTCCGAACAGCTCTGGCCAAATCGAGGTGGAAACCGAACACGCGTCGGAAGGTCCCCAGCCGATGCACGTATCTGCCGTTGACGCCGCTGGCAACAGCGGCGAATCGCAGGCTGTCACTGCCCGGATTGACAACACGCCGCCCGGCACCGTGGCGATCGGACTCGAAGGCGGCGAAGCCTGGCGTAACCGCAACGACTATGCCGTCGCCTGGGAAAACGCCCTGAACCCGATCGGGCGCCGATCAGCGCTGCCAACTACCGGATCTGTCGTACGGGTGGCGGCGAATGTGTGACCGGCGGCCGGCCGGCCGCCTCGATTGCCCGAATCGACGCCCTGAGCGTCCCTGGGCCTGGGGAATGGGAACTGCGGCTCTGGCGCGAAGATGCCGCCGGAAACCAGCAGCCGACCAACGCCTCATTGCCGGTCAAGCTGCGCTTTGATCCCGAACCGCCCCAGCTCGGTTTCGAAGCACCTTTGCTCGCCGATCCGACTCGGGTCTCCGTGCAAGTGACCGATCCGATCTCAGGGCTCGGCGGCGGCGACATCGAGATCAGCAAGGTGGGCTCCGGTGTCTGGCAGGAGCTGCCGACGAGCCAGGAAGGAAGCCGCCTCGTAACCCGCGTCGACGACGCGGCCATTCCGGCCGGCGAATACGAACTGCGCGCCACGGCCCACGATCAGGCGGCGAATCTGGCGAGCACCGACAAGCGGCTCGACGGCATGCCGATGAGACTGAAGCTGCCGCTGCGGGTAGCCTCGTCGGTGCGAGCAGGCGTGGTTAGGAAGCGAAGCGTGCGCCGGACCGTCCAGCACGATGGCAAGCCGCACAAGGTGCGGCGGACCGTGACCGTCCTCGAGCCGCACGCAAGGGTCGGCTTCGGGCGTCACATCCGTCTCGCCGGCCGGCTTGTCGATCGCGCCGGCAACCCGCTCAGCGATGCGTCTGTCGAGATCTACTCGCATCCCCGAGAAGGGGATGAAAGCCAGGTGGGCACGCTCACCACGAACGCCCACGGCCGCTTTGCCTATGTCCTCGAAGCGGTGGCGACGAGTTCGGGCCGTTCGCCTGGCAGCACGAGGTCCCGCACCCGCTAAGTCGCGGTCGGGGCCGGCGCCGCCGAACGTTGTTCGCCGATGCGGTGCTGACGTATCTCCGGCTCACGGATGAGGAGGTTGTAGTCGAGCAGCGTTTCCTTGAGCTGGATCGGGCGACGATGTCGGTTGACAGCCTGGCCTCCGAGCTTGGCCGGTATGCCCGGCTCTATCGGGCGAAGGGCGACAGCGATCTCCCGCTCTGGCGATCCCGCTACCCATCGTTTCCCCCCGTCCTCTGCATCCTCGCGGGCGACGAAAAACCGTCTCGCGGGCAGTCCTCGAACGTCGCCGCGATGCGACGATCGCGTTGCTGCGAACCGACCCCGAGGTCCCCCGCACGCCGGAGGTAAAGATCAGGATCGGTCTCGCCGAGGATCTTGTCGAGCAGGGCCCAGTCGCGCCGATTTTCATGGAGCCGAATGGGGGACTAGAGGCGGTCAACTGGCTCGGAGAATCGGCATGAATCCTCGGCCCGGGCCGCTAAACTTTGCACCACATAGGGGGACCGAATTCGGTCCCGAAACGGCAAACCCGCCGCGCTGGAACGCGACGGGCCGCCTAAGACACAGGAGGTATGCGCTCCCATGTCCTACGCCCACTTTAAGGGCTGCGATCGATCCGTCTTCCCCCCGACGGAGCGACCAATCCGCCTTCGACGCCGAGGCGTGTCGGTCGCCATCGCTGACGCCGCTCGCCTTCGACGTCGGCGCCAGTCAGAGGTCGCCTGCATGACGGCGACGGCCGCCCCGACCCGAGCCCCGGCGCCACCGCTGGGACCCCGATCGCTGGCGCGACAAGCACGGTCTCGCCGAACACCTCTCGTGCGGAATCCGCTGGATCGAGGAACGCATGACCGAAGGGATGCCATACGCGTATATCGCCGGCCGCGCAAAGTTCAAAGTCGCCAAAGCCGAATCTTGGCTCTATGAGCATGGCTTCATTGAGTGGCGCGGGGGTGATGCGGCATGAGCGCTTCGTCTACCGCAGCCCGGCCGAAAGCAACGAAACGTCGCAAGAGGAAGACGCCGAAGAAGCAATATCTCGGCCGCATCTACATCTGCCGGGACGAGACTGGCAAACAGATATTTGAACACGTCGGCTGGTTCGACAAGAAGAAAGAACGGGACGACGCGGTTGCGAAGGCCAAGGCCGAGCGAGCGGCCAAGGCAATCGCCTCCAATGACATTCCGGTATGCGACGAGTACGTCGATCGGTTCCTAGCGGAGTACGCCGAACGCAACCGGGAGTCGTCGACGGACATCATGGAGGAGCGGCTTGCGCCCTTCCGCAGAGATTTCACTGGCCGTCGGCTCGACCTTCCACGCGCCGAATTCAAAGACTGGCTGAACGGCGAGGGCGACTGGTCGCATCGAAAGCCGATCCCGAAGGGATACCGGCCGGCCTACGTCACGCTCTACAGCGGCGGTATCGACTCGCCGAAGACCGGCGACGTCCTTGTGCCGCTGGCCGTGCCGGCTCGGGATGCAATCGCCAACCGCGAGCGCAACGAGCTCGGCTTGATCTTCCTATCGAAGACCGGAAAGCGGCTCTCGCAGCCGACGCTCTCCGGCTACTGGGCTCAAGTCAAGGCGGCGTCCGGGCTCAACTTCGACTTCTACCACGCGACCAAGCACTACGGCGTGCATTACATGTGGGTCGAACGGGGAATGTCTCCACGCGCCATCGCCTCGCTCGCTGGCTGGAAAGTCAGCACGGTAATCGAGATGTTGGAAACGTACGGGCACGGCGACGTTGGCGCGATGGAGGAGGTCGATGTGAACTTTGCCGACGCTGGCAAGGGGCAGATTCGGCACCTACGGACCATCCGCGAGTTGTCGGCGAGCGACGGGCAATCGCCTACGCCGACCGAGGAATTGGAGGTGGCAGCATGAAAGTGCCCGACAACATCGAAGGCCCGGCCGCCGGCGGGCCTCCGTCGATTGGTCAGACCGTGACGGTTCGCAGTCGGCAGTACGACGTTCGGCTCGTTGACGAGGAAGGCGGCTTCTATGCCCGGTTCACCCCCAACGACGGTTGCGACCCATCGGACCACTACTGGCCTGCGGGGACGGACTGGACGCCCTGGTTGGCGCGAGCCCGACAAAACGTCCGGTGCTCTGAGTACCTTGATTGCTTCGATGCACAAGCCCAGGCGCTCACGGAGCCCATTGGGGAGGAATTCGATGGGGAGGACAGAAAGACCCCATGATGCCCTCGTTCGACTTTGTGGCGCTCGCGCGGGTTCGCGATGCGGCGCTTAGTCGCGCGCCGATTTCTCTCGGCGTTCGGCGCACGGCGTCTCCACATGAGTTCTATCGGTATCCGGCGCGCTTTTCACCAGAGCTCGCGGCGGCCGCAATCGACGCCTTCAGCAGTCCAGGCGACGTGGTTGCCGATTACTTCGTCGGCGGCGGCACTACCCTTGTCGAGGCGCGGCGCGCGAGCAGGCTTGCGATTGGCAGCGACATCAACTCGCTGTCGGCATTCGTAACCAGCGTCAAGACGCGCTTGTACTCAGCGTCAGAGCTTGACCAAGTAATTGTCTGGGCAAAGGGCGTCGTTGACGACGAGCGGGCGCCGGCCGAGATGCCGGTTGACGATGTCGCACGCAGCTACTTTCGTAACGTCATGTCGGCCGAGACGGTCCAGCATCGGGGCATGGTTCTCAACGCCATTACGCGCCTCGATGAGGTCGATTCTCCCAAGGCGCGGGCACTTGCGAGATGCGTCCTGTTGCGCACGGCCCAGTGGGCATTCGATATGCGGCGCGACATCCCGTCGGTGGATCTCGTGCGCCAGGCGCTTGTGGATAACGCATCGTCGATGACTACCGCTGCGCATGCGTCTACCAAGCACTACCGAGTTGCTGACAAGCGGGCCAGGGCTTCTGGACTACCACGCTCTCTTGTTCTGCACAGGGGGCTCCCAGGGGTTTCGGACCATCGCAGCGTCTCGCGCTATCCAGCACCCCGATTGGTGCTGACTTCGCCGCCCTACCCAGGCGTCTATGTGAACTATCACCGCTGGAAGGTGCGTGGGCGCCACGAGACGCCGTTTCCCTATTTCCTTGCCGGGCAAGAGGACGGCAATGGGCTGGCCTACTACACGATGTCCGCGCGGAGCGATCGGTCACAGCAGACTTACTTCTCCAAACTGCAAGTCGCATTTATCGATATCGCTCGGATGTGTGACACAAACACTCACGTCGTCCAGGTGGTTGGCTTCAACGACGTTGACGACCAGCTCGGCCGCTATTTGGCAGCGATGAAGCGTGCTGGCTTCACAGAGGTGAAGTTCGACGATCTCGCGACTGCGGAGGACGGCAGGCTATGGCGTGACGTTCCAGGGCGCCGGTGGTGGGCGCATGCCGGCGACCGCGCGAACATCGCACCACATACTGCCCGTGAGGTCGTCTTGGTGCATCGGCCGGCGCACTAAAGGGTCGCCTTCTCCTCCGAAAGACTACCGATCGCATGAAGCATCGGCAGCAGGACCGGGCCGAGTGCCTCGGTGGTCCGACGCACCTGCTCGCTAATCTCAATATCCTCGACGTTGCCTGTCCTAGTCTTGGCCCGCTGGTGGTGGTCCTGCAATAGCGCGAGCCCAACAAGCACCAATCCGTAGACGAATTGCTTCTCAAGGACTGCTGTGTCAGCGCCACGCTGCTTGTAACTGTGGAGCAAGTATTTGTTGTCGTAGTTCACATAGAAGTCGTACACTGACTCATTCGCCTCGGTTCCAGCGTGCACGATTTTGAGCGCGCTCGTCTCGTCGAAGTCGTGCTCCGCCCAATCCTTGCGGCGAACCGGCGTGATCTCGGGCAGGCTGAGCGTCGAGTTTGACCCGCCGCGCTTGCCCTTTCCGCTGTTCGCGTTGCTGGGGCCAGGTGGCCCGGGCGGCGGTTGGTGCAGGCGCTCGGCCGCTACGTCGAGAACCAAGTTGAGCTGGAACGCGTCGAGGCGGCTGGGGTCGGTCACCTCGATGAGATACTCGACCCGGCCACCGGCGACAACGTCATCCGGCAGCGTGTCGAACCAAAGCTGTGCAATGCCGGACTTGGGACCCGTAGCGCTCCAACCAGCCGCCTCGCTGAAGTCGTCACCGACCCGGCGTCGGACGTTCCACGCTCCGGGCTCGACGTCACGCACGAAGTAGCTGTCCTCGGCATCCGTCTCAAATGCAATCCGGACGCGTGAGCCGAGGTGCGCGACGCGCGTCAACACCTCGCCGTCGTCGTGGCCCTTGAATCGGAAGAACGTCGGGAACCGTTGGCCGACGAAATGGCCGCTGCTGCCGTTGTGACCGCCGCCTGGCGGAAACGGCGTTGAGATGTTGACGCCCTGCAAGAACAGCTGGTTCAGCACGGGGTTGCTCTTCATGAGCTTCTCGAGCACGTCGCTCAGGGGCTTGTCGTCGCCCAGCTTCTCCTGGGTCGCCTGCTGACGGCGACGGTTCTGGATCTCGCGCAGGGTCGGCTCGTCATGCAGGAAGACCGTCAGCTTTTCCTCTAGCTGTCGCGCAACCGCATTGACGCGCAAGCGGTCGCGGCTGTTCATGAACAGATCCTCGCGCGTCTGCCCGTCGATCGCGCTGCAGTCGGCGAAAACCAGCAACGAGTCCTTCAGGTAGCTCAGATTCACCCGCTCGCGCGAAAAGAACTCGGTCGAGTAGGCGGCGTGCATCTGGCCGTTCACACTGAATACGACACCGTGTCGAGCGTTGCGGTAGTTCTTGGCTTTGTCCTTGTCCTTGAAGACGTAGACGCGGAGGCGGATCTGCTTGCCGTCGTCGAGGGCGATGACCCCACCGATCGGCTCGCCGGTGTCGAGGTTGTTCCCGCCGTCGCTATCCAAGCGAGCTACGAGCCCGAGAGCGTTAGTTGCGAAACTCGCTTGACCCCCTTTATACCTGGGACGACA
>Ga0068863_100000259_pt1 | contig 55368 bp, 39 predicted proteins | sample KBSSwiS62_FD_66596 | JGI IMG/M metagenome (GOLD analysis project Ga0068863, IMG submission 66596) | Switchgrass rhizosphere microbial communities from Kellogg Biological Station, Michigan, USA - KBS Switchgrass S6-2 | ecosystem: Host-associated > Plants > Roots > Rhizosphere > Soil ... | reverse complement strand
GGGGAGATGGATGCAGGTGTTTTCTTCCGCGAGCAGGTAGGGAGCATGGCCGCCGTTGCGCTGCCAACCGTAGGCGGCACGATGCTCGTTGTGGCACGAGATCATGTAGCCTTCCTTGCAGTCGTCGCAACAACCGCAACCGCTGATGTGGTAGAGGATGACGCGATCACCCACCTTGAATTCCTTACAGTTGGGGCCGACTTCGACGATCTGGCCTGAGGGCTCGTGACCGGCCACGGTGCCGGGGCGGTAGCCCTCGTCGCCCTTGCCGGTGTGGGCGCGGTAGATGGCGCGGACGTCGCTGCCACAAATCGAGCTCGCTTTCATCTGTACAAGAACCTGGCCGGGGCCGGGCGTGGGAACGGCGAACTCGCGGAACTCGACAGTGCTGTTGCCGGGCAGGATGGCGCCGGTCATGGTCTTGGATTTGGTCATGATGATTTAAGTGATAATGGTGCCGCCTACGTCCCAAAGGTCTTCCCAGTCCTGGCCTTCTTTCCAAAGAAAAACCTGGCCCTTGATGAGACGACAATTTTTGTCGATCCGCGAGATAGCCTTCATTTCATCGGCGGAGAGGGGGGCACTGGCAACGGCCTGGATGTTCGCGAGGTAATTGCGCCGGTTCACCGAAAAAGGAATGGGTATGTGGCCGCACTGGGCACCCCATTTGACACAGAGCGATGCGGGATGGATGCCGTGCTTGCGAGCGATCTCGATGATCAATGGGTCCTCGATATCGACGGTGTCCTCGGGAGTGCGGTCTCGCTCAGGGCGGCCGGGGGAACCGATCGGACTGTAGCCGATGGGCAGAATGCCGTTGGTGACCACGAAATCATAGAGTTCCGGTTGTTGGAAGTGGGGGTGAAGTTCCATTTCATTGACCACCGGCTTGATGTGGGCGTCGCCCAAAAGGAGCTTCAGCTTGGGGATGGTCATGTTCGAGGTGCCGACATGGCGGACGAGCCCCTCCTCGACCAGTCTCTCCATCGCGCCCCAAGTCTCCATGAATTTGTCGTGGAGGTAGGGCCGGGCGTCTTTGCTGCGCGACTCGACGGTACAGCCCGGCGGATGAAAGTTCGGAAACGGCCAGTGGACGAAATAGAGGTCAAGATAATCCAGGCGCAGGTCCGCTAGGCTCTTGCGGCACGCAGCTGCGACGGCGGCAGGGGCGTGCTGATTGTTCCAGACTTTCGAATTGATCCAGAGTTCACTCCGGGGAACTCCACCGGTAATGATCTTTTCCAGTGCCTCGCCCACAAGATGTTCGTTGCTGTAGACCGAAGCGCAGTCGAAGTGGCGATAGCCGACCGAGGCGGCACCCACAACGGCGGCGGCGACCTGGTCACCGGTGATGTGATCCGATCCAAAGGTGCCCAGTCCGATGCCGGGGATGCGATCGCCACTGGAGAGTTGACGCGAAGGGATATGGGACGGATCGACGCCGTCAGATGCGGAAGAAAATTCGGGAAGTGCCATAATTTTAGCGGGAGATGGAGGTGCGTAGGGCCTTCTCGGACTCATCCTACCAGTAGCCACAATCCAGCTCGAAGAAGACGGAAGTGTACGGGAGAGTCAGGGTCGTCTTGAGGAGAAGGACATGGAAAAGTCGGCTTGCGGCGTCGAGCTTCCTGATGACTTTTTCATGGGGAACCGAAGTGACAGTGTGGTCTGCGAAGAGTTTCGTGAGCTTGGTGCGCAATGCGTCGATCCCAGGGGCAAGGGCCTCGGAGAGATGACCCAATTCGCCGTCCATGATGACACGGGCGCGGACGTGGGAGGCGTGCTGCAATGCATTCAGGACCTGCATCAGGACCGCAAGGTGGTCGGACTGGGTGGCCACCGTTTCGATCCCGACGGGGGTCTGGAGCGGATAGGCAGCGTCGACGACGCCGATCCAGTTGCGGTGCCCGAGCAGGGGCAGTCGCTGGGCGAGAACCTGTTTCCAAGGACGAACAAGGGTTGCCATGATGATTTCAGAACAAGAATGTGTTTTCTTTCAGTGGTTTAAAATGGACAAAGTTGACCATGGAATGAACATTTATGACTGAAATGAATAAGAATATTCCCACGGGATTCTTCTCTACGCAGGTGCTGCGCGCGCGCTTGTTCCAGCGCGAAGCCGGGAGTAGATCGCTCTCCGTCGTCTGTGGCGGATGCGAGAACTGTGCGATCGATTACCGGATCGACCGGATGACCTTCCCCTATTGGTGCCTCGAATTTGTGGTGGCGGGGCGGGGAACACTCCGGAGAGGCAAGCGGAGCGAGCTGCTTGGGCCGGGCTCAATCTTCGTGTACGGCCCGCATATCGCCTACCGGATGGAGAGCGATACGAAAGAGCCTCTGGTGAAGTACTTCGTCGATTTTTCAGGACGGCGGGCGTTGCCGCTCCTGCAGGAACTTGGCTTCACACCTGGCAAGGTGGAGCAGGTCTTTCCTCCCGGAAAACAGGCGGAGGCGTTCGACAACCTGATTGATGCAGGGCTTTCGACATCACCGCTCGCAGGAAGACAGACAGAACTGCTCCTCGAGTTGCTTCTGGTCCACTGTGCTGAGGGGCGGGTACCAGGAGGCGCCGCCGACGCGAAATCGCGGGCATTCGCCACGTATCGGCGCTGTCGCGAGATCATTGATGCCCGGGGAACTGCCCTTCGCGAAGTGGCTCAGGCGGCTGAGGCGTGCCATATCGATCCGGCCTATCTCTCCCGGCTGTTCCGGCGTTTCATCCGGTGCGGGCCGCACGAGTACCTGACGCGGCGAAGAATGGCAGCGGCGACACAGCGGTTGGCGGAGTCGGGGCGTTTGGTGAAGGAGGTCGCGGATGAGTTTGGGTTTGCTGACGCGTACCATTTTTCGAGGGCATTCAAGCGGTTCCATGGGGTGCCGCCGGTCGAGTTTCAGAGAAGAAGGAGGTAAGGATCGTGGATGATGAGTGGCGTAAGTCCTATCGAGTTTAGCACTAGCAGTTTGCGAACTTAGATTATGTCACTCCACAGGGAACTAATTGGGATTGTAAGCACCACGTTCTTCATGTGCCTCAAACTGGGATTTCGATTCCCAACTTACAGAATCAGGAAAACTATTAAGTGAACTACACAAGCCAACCATAGCAGCTAAACTGCCAAAAAACACTAAACGCAAGAGACAGCTTCTCGGTTACGAACGCTCACCCACTTGAGCCAAGCTCACCTACATCAAACTCAACAGCCAAACGCCTTGCCCTCCTCGTGGCGCTGTCCCGGTTAACCAAAGATATTGGCGGGAAGTTTTTTCACTCTCAATATCCGAATCGTCTTCGGTCATGGCTGCGACCATCTCCGCTATGTTCCGCCTAAATAAGTAGCTTCCCCGCCCGAACGCAACGCGGCTGGACACGGCCTACGACCCAGCGGGACAATTGCTCGGCGCGGGTGAGGAAGGCACCGCCAGTTCCTTACTGAAACATGAGCCACCCGGAAGCGGTAATCAATCTCACGTATGTGTGGATTTTGGTGCATCCGAATCTCCAGTAAAATCTCCAGTAAATGGTAAGAGAAAGTACACTACTTTAACTCGCAGTTGCTGAAAGTTAGCCTTGATGGCCTCTGTGCATCAGATGTAAGCTATTGTCATTAAAGTTATTCGGTAGCCGATTCCGACCCTCGCCTCTCTTACAGAAGCTATTCTTGTGCAAAGAGGGCAGCGATTTGAAACCGCCCAAAACGAGTCAAAAAGGCCCAACTGTATCCAAAGTGTGGTGAGTTTTTCTAGATTCCGCTAACTGGCATATACTTGGGTAATGCGACGGTTCCCTCCCTAACCGGAGAAATTACGGGAAGCCACCCTGCCCCTCGCCGCCAAGATGCAGTTCAGGTCTGGCTGAAGATACTGCCTGGCCAGCTCGCGCGAATTGACCCAAAGCGCAGCAAGTTAACAACATAATGCCAGTAAAAAAAATCGGCCATCCAGGATGCAGTCTTGGAGGATTACCCTGCCTGATGACTTCTTTGCGAACGGCAGCCAGACCGGTGCGAATGATGGTGCTTTTCCCAGATTTTTCGTGTCAAAAGGACTCTATCACATTCCATATGGGTCTTGAGGTCCTTGGTGGTCCATAAGGTCTGACAATAACGGCAGCAGAAGAAATTTTCTGGCAATCTCCGTCCTTGGAGAAAATTCCAGATTTGCGATGCAATTCCCCATCATTTGCGGTTTTTAGATGAACGAGATAAGGTGCTTTTGTGAACGCGCTTATCATCGATGATGATCTTGGTATTCGGGAAACGCTGGGAACAGCCCTGGAAACCCAAGGGCATCGGGTAGAGACGGCTGTTTCCCGAGGCGCGGCAGAGAAGAAACTGCGGACGGGAGGTTTTGAAGTTGCTTTTCTTGACCTGAGGCTGGGCTCTGAGAATGGTCTCGATCTGCTTCCTGACTTGCTCACGATTTCCCCCCGGCTGGCGGTTATTGTCATTACAGCCTATTCGTCAATTGAAACAGCGGTGCTGGCAATCCAGCGAGGAGCCTTTGACTACCTCGCCAAGCCCTTCAAGCCTGCACAAATCGCGCAGTTGCTTGAGCGATTGGCAACCACGAGGCAGTTGGAAACCCGCATCTCCGATTTGGAGGGACGCCTTCCGAATCCGGGGAGCAAGGAAGCGATTTCCGACACAACAGACCCAGAAATGCAGCGCGTTCTCAATATGGCCAGAAAAAGCGCGGCGACTGATGCCACGGTGTTGATGCTGGGAGAGAGTGGCACTGGTAAAAGCGTCCTGGCGCGGCAAATTCATTACTGGAGTTCACGTGCGAAAGAGCCCTTTGTGACAGTCAATTGCCCCAGCCTTTCCCGGGATTTGCTCGAGAGCGAGTTGTTCGGTCATATGAAGGGATCGTTCACAGGTGCGGTAGCCACGACCTGGGGAAAAGTGGCGGCGGCGGACCGGGGAACACTTTTCCTGGATGAGATCGGTGAACTGCCCCTGGAGATACAGCCTAAACTCTTGCGGCTTTTGCAGGAGCGGGAATATGAGCGGGTGGGCGAAGCGAAGATTCGAATGGCCAATGTACGCGTTATTGCAGCAACGAATCGGAATTTAAAAGAAGCCGTTGCGAAGGGGACATTCCGGGAAGATCTGCTCTATCGCCTTGATGTCATTTCTTTTCATCTGCCCGCGTTGCGAGAAAGGGCGGGAGACATTCTTCCCATCGCAGAAAGCCAAATCCCTCTCATTGCTGCGCACACCGGAAGTTCAGTAAAGGGATTTTCCTCAGAGGCCCAGGAAGTCATGAAGCGCTATTCGTGGCCGGGAAACATTCGCGAGCTTCGCAATGTCATAGAACGCGCAACGATTCTCGCCAATGGCGAAAATATCGATATTACGGATTTACCGTTTTCATCAGTTGAGAAAACGGCTCATGCGCCGGTCTTGGGCGGTATGTTTTCCATCGACGAGATCGAAGCTGAGCACATCCGGCAGGTTCTGAAAAGAACCTCCAGCCTTCAGGAGGCGGCGATGATTCTAAAACTTGATCCGACGACTTTATTACGCAAGCGCAAGAGCCTCAATCTCTGAGCGGATATCGGGGAAAATCCCCGACGGATTCAGCTTTACCGGCTAATTTCCCCGAGACAGAACGAGTTTGTTTGAGGCTGCGCTTTGCGCAAACCGCATTCCTATAGGGGCTTAGGAGTCGCCTGTGTCGCTTGGCATAACGCCAGCTAAGAGAGAGGCAATGACTCTCAATCGACGATTATTACTCGGGGTAGCCCCTGTTCTGGTCATTTTGCTGGCAGTCGGCATCTATGCCATTTTCCTGTTCCATAAACTGGGCAATGCGGTCGATGTCATCCTCCGCGAAAACTACCGGAGCGTTGTTGCGTGCCAGAACATGAAGGAGTCAGCCGAGCGAATGGATTCGGGACTGCTCTTCATGCTGAACGGCGAGGAAGCGCGGGGGAAACAAATGTTTCAACAATATGCTCCCATCTTTCAAAAAAATCTGGAGGTAGAGGCTCATAACATCACGCTGCCCGGGGAGGGGCAGATGGAAGCCAAGGTTGCCGACTTGCATGCGCGCTACATGGACACGGCGCAACGATTTATGGCCTTGCCTGCCCCGGACGTTATCCGTCGAAGTCTCTATTTCAATGAATTGTTGCCCACGTTCACCGAGGTCAAAGACACCGCCACTCAAATTCTCGATATCAACCAGCAAAACATGGTGGAGGCGAACAACGAGGCGCGTCACCAGAGTCAGGACGCTTCCCGCTATATGATCATGACATTGCTGGGAAGCTTCATCGTGGCGGTGACAGTTGCCTATTTCCTGGCTCGCTCCATTCTCCGGCCGGTCCAAAACCTGACGGAGTCGGCGCAGCTACTTGGCGATGGGGATCTGGATCAGCACGTGCCGGTGCAATCGAGTGATGAGCTGGGGAAATTGGCGGCGGCCTTCAATAAGATGGCCTCCAAGTTGCGGGCATACCATCAAAGCGTCAGTGAGAAAATCCTTCAGGCGCAGCAAACCACGGAGAGCGCTTTACGGGCCTTTCCCGATCCTATCCTGGTTTTCTCTCCTGCAAAGGAAGTGCAGCTTCAGAACGCGGCGGCTGAACAATTTACCCAGCGTACAGGAATTTCCATATTATCCCTGGGAAATCTCTCAGCTTTGGTGGATCAGAGCTTCAAGGGTTCCCTTGATTATCAGCCGACCAGTTTCGACAAGGCCATTCTGGTGAATCAAGGCACGGAGAAGTTTTATCTTCCGCGTGTCCTCGCGATGCGGGACGAAGCAGGAACTCCGGTCGGCGTCGTCGTTGCTCTGCAGGACGTAACCCGCTTCCGCGTGGCGGACGACGTGAAGACGGATCTGATCGCGACGGTCAGCCATGAACTGAAGACCCCTCTCACCAGTATGCAAATGGCCGTTTACCTCTTGCTGGAGGAGAAAATCGGGCCGCTCAATCCGAAGCAGACGGAACTCCTGCTGGCAGCCCGCAATAACTCGGATCGTTTATTCGAGATGATCGAAGACCTGCTGGACCTTGCCCGATTTGAGGGAGGGGCTGCCTTGATCGATAAAAAACCGGTTCCCACCAGGGATCTTCTCAACGAAGTTGCCGAGCGTGAGCGGGAACTGGTGGCATCCCGCGGTCTTCAACTGAAGCTCGAGGTCGATCCGCGTCTTCCCAAGGTGGAAGTAAGTCGTCCGCGTATCGATCAGGTCTTCGCCAATTTCATTTCCAATGCGATCAAATTTTCGCCGTCCGGCAGCGCCATTACCATTTCGGCCAAAAAGGAAGATGCGAAAAACGTTCGGTTTGCGGTGAAGGACGAAGGTCCGGGGATTCCCCAAGAACTGCACCGTCGCATCTTCGACAAGTTCTTTCGCGCCGCTGAAAGCAACGATGAGGGGGCCGGTCTGGGGCTTAGTATCGCCCGCGAGATCGTTTTAGCCCACGGCGGAAATGTCGGCGTCACCAGTGAGAAGGGGAAAGGAAGCGAATTCTTTTTTACGCTTCCAGCATTGGCCTGATTTAACAAAACCAAGAAATACACATGAACAAAGAAAGAGCATTCATCACCGGACTCGTCAGCTTCCTGATTATAGGAAGCTTGATCGCCACACAATCCACAGACGCGATATACGTCGCCACCGCCATTGGCTTCTTCCTCATTTGCATCGCCTATGCGGAATGGTGTGAGCGGCTCTAAAGGAATCACTCTATGGGAACTCTTATCGTCGGGCTTATTTCACTCGCCCTGTTGGTCTATCTGCTGATCGCCATGATTTGGCCGGAGAAATTCTGAGCAGACAAACGCAATCCTGTAACTCGGGATGATCGTATTTTCGAAAATACTTTTTAACATATCTATGAACGCTGCACTCGGTTGGATTCAACTCGCCCTTTTCTTGGGTGCTCTCGTACTAATCACCAAACCTCTCGGCCTGTATCTGATGCATGTCCTTGATGCACGTGGCCACACCTGGCTTGATCCGCTATGGAAACCTGTGGAGCGACTTACCTATCGCCTTGCCGGAATCGACCCCGAAAGAGAGCAGCACTGGAAGCAGTACACGGTGTCACTGTTGGTTTTCAGCCTGGTGACCATGCTGGTCACCTATGCAATGTTGCGTTTGCAGGGAAGCCTGCCTTTGAATCCACAGGAACTCGGAAATGTCTCCGATCATCTCTCCTTCAATACGGCGGCGAGTTTCACCACGAACACCAACTGGCAGAGCTATGGTGGTGAATCGACGATGTCGTATCTCTCGCAAATGGTCGCGTTGGCCAGCCACAATTTCTTCTCGGCTGCGCTTGGCATCGCTGTTGCGGCGGCACTGGTCCGGGGCATTGCCCGGCATTGCGCGGACACGGTCGGGAATTTCTGGGTCGATCTGGTGCGGATCACTTACTATCTGCTACTGCCCATTTGCGTGGTCTTCGCCATAGTCCTGATCTCGCAGGGGATGATCGAAAATTTCAAGCCTTACGATTCCGCCGCCTTGACGGAAAAGCAGACCATCCAGGTGAAAAAGACAGACGCCGCGGGCAATGTGATTAACGACGCCCAAGGCAATCCCGTGATGGTTCCGCAGACTGTGGACACCCAGAGCATCGTGGAGGGCCCCATGGCTTCGCAGGTGGCGATCAAGATGCTGGGCACGAACGGCGGCGGATACACGAACGCGAATGCGGCTCATCCGTTTGAGAATCCCACGCCGTTTTCCAACTTCCTCCAGATCCTTTCCATCTTCGCGATTCCGAGCGCACTGACCTATTACCTTGGACGAATGGTGAAAAGCTCCGGACACGGCTGGTCCGTGTGGGCTGCCATGACGTTGCTCTTTCTTGCAGGGTTCTTCATATGCTGGCACTACGAGGCAGCGGGCAACCCGATCCTGACTCAGTTGGGAGTCGATCCCGCTGACGGGAACATGGAAGGCAAGGAAGTGCGCTTTGGCGTTTTCAACTCGGCGCTTTTTGCTGCGATTACCACCGATGCCTCGTGTGGGGCGGTGAACGCGATGCATGATTCCTTCACGCCCCTGGGTGGACTGGTGCCTCTTTTCAATATCCAGCTCGGAGAGGTCGTCTTTGGCGGCGTGGGAGCGGGGCTGTACGGCATGCTCGTCTTCGTTATCGTGGCCGTCTTTATCGCGGGCCTGATGGTAGGACGTACGCCGGAGTACCTCGGGAAGAAAATCCAATCCTTCGAGGTCAAGATGTCGATGCTGGTACTGCTCGTTCTGGCCATGGACATCCTCGGCTTTACCGCCTGGGCCTGTGTCAGCGACTGGGGCAAAGCGGGTCTAAACAACCAGGGGCCGCATGGCTTCGGGGAGATGCTCTATGCTTACACATCGGCGACAGGCAATAATGGCAGTGCCTTTGCCGGTTTGACTGCCAATACCTACTGGTACAATACGACACTGGCAATCGGCATGCTGATAGGTCGTTTCCTGATGATCGTTCCAATCATGGCCATCGCAGGTTCTCTGGCTTCCAAAAAACTCATTCCGCCTGGCCCGGGTTCCTTTCCGGTTTCGTGGGCGACTTTTACCTTCCTATTGATCGGAACGGTTCTCCTTGTAGGTGCGCTGAACTTCCTGCCCGCGCTCGCGCTTGGTCCGGTTGTGGAGCACTTCCTGATGTGGGGCGGGAACACGTTCTAATTTCGAAAATTTAAAACTACCTCATATGAGCACTAAAGTCCGTTCTCTCTTCGACCCAACCATCGTTGTTCCAGCCTTGGGCGATTCGGTCAGAAAACTAAATCCCCTGGTGATGATTAAAAACCCGGTCATGTTTGTCACCATGGTCGGGGCCGCCGTAACCACGGTTGAAATCTTCGTTTCCAGTGAACTCAAGGCGTTTACGGTCCAAATTTCCGTATGGCTCTGGTTCACGGTCCTCTTCGCGAATTTTGCCGAAGCAATGGCGGAAGGCCGGGGCAAGGCCCAGGCGAATGCTTTGCGGTCTTCCCGGCGTAATGCTTTGGCCACCCGCCTTGATGCGGAAGACACCCGGTATCAGGTTGACGCCAACACGCTACGCAAGGGCGATATCATTGTCGTTACCGCGGGTGAGACGATTGCCGGAGACGGCGAGATCATCGAGGGCGCAGCGACAGTGGATGAATCGGCGATTACGGGTGAGTCCGCTCCGGTCATTCGCGAGGCCGGCGGTGATCGCAGTTCTGTCACCGGAGGCACCCGCGTGTTGTCTGACGTGATCAAAATCCGCATCTCTGCCGATCCTGGACACAGTTTTCTCGACAGGATGATTGGCCTGGTCGAAGGGGCCAAGCGTCAGAAGACGCCGAACGAAATTGCGCTCACCATTCTGCTGGCAGCACTGAGCGTGATCTTCCTCATGGTCTGCGTGACCCTGATGCCATTTGGCATTTATTCGGGGGTCGCATTTTCCATTACGGTCCTGGTGGCGCTGCTGGTCTGCCTGATTCCGACAACCATCGGCGGATTGTTGAGTGCCATCGGTATCGCGGGCATTGATCGCCTGGTCCAGAAAAACGTATTGGCCATGAGCGGACGTGCCGTGGAAGCCGCCGGAGACGTCGATGTGCTTCTCCTGGACAAAACCGGAACGATCACTCTCGGCAACCGCCAGGCGGTTGAATTCTTCCCCGCGCCGGGCGTGGAGATGAAAGACATGCTCGACGCCGCACAACTCGCGTCTCTTGCGGATGAAACACCGGAAGGGCGCAGCATAGTGGTTCTCGCCAAGCAAAAGGGAGTCGCGGCGCGGAACCTGAATGATCTGCCTCACGCCAACTTTGTTGCGTTCACGGCGCACACCCGCATGAGTGGCGTCGACCTGGGGCCAATCCAGTACCGTAAGGGGGCGGCCGAATCCGTGAAGAAATACGTTGGAGGAAAATTTCCCAGGGAGACGGATCAAAAGATTGACGAAATCTCGAAAGCGGGCGGCACGCCTCTCGTTGTTGCAACCCGTGATGGGGCCGATCCGTCCAGCGTCGCGAAGGTCTACGGTGTCATCTTTCTGAAGGACATTGTGAAGGGCGGATTGGCAGACCGGTTTGCCCGTTTCCGCGCCATGGGCATTCGCACGGTTATGATCACGGGCGATAACCAGCTAACGGCCCGGGCCATCGCCGCCGAGGCCGGAGTGGATGATTTTCTCGCCGAGGCCAAGCCCGAGGACAAGCTGGCCCTTATTCGCAAGGAGCAGGCGGGCGGACGTCTCGTGGCTATGACGGGAGACGGAACGAATGATGCCCCGGCCCTGGCCCAGGCCGATGTGGGTGTGGCCATGAACACAGGCACGCAGGCGGCCAAGGAGGCGGGTAACATGGTCGATCTCGATTCCAATCCCACGAAGTTGATTGAAGTTGTGGAAATTGGAAAACAACTCCTGATGACGCGTGGCGCGCTGACCACCTTCAGCATCGCCAATGACGTGGCCAAGTATTTCGCCATTATCCCCGCGATGCTCTGGATCACCTTCCCGGCCATCGCACCGCTTAACATCATGCACCTGGTCAGCCCGAACAGCGCTATCTTGAGCGCGGTGATCTTCAATGCACTGATCATCATTCTGCTCATCCCGCTGGCGCTTCGAGGCGTTCAGTTCAAGCCCATGCCGGCCATGGCATTGTTACGGCGCAATCTGCTGATTTACGGTGTGGGCGGCATCATTGCCCCGTTCATTGGCATAAAAATCATCGATGTGATCATCACCTCTCTTCACCTCATCTAACTCCACTTCCATGAATATTCTGAAAGAACTCAAAGTCAGTGTCATTGTCACCCTGATCCTCCTGATCATATGCACAGGAATTTACCCGGTATTTGTTTTTGGTGCAGGACAGTTGTTTTGTCCTCAAAAGGCCAATGGCAGCCTCGTATTGGACAAAGAGGGCAAACCCATTGCCTCGACTTTGATCGGCCAGGCTTTCAATGGGGACAAGTACTTCAACCCGCGTCCTTCTGCCGCAGGTCAGGGCTACGATGCGACCAGTTCGGGCGGCAGCAATCTGGGGCCCACTTCAAAAGCGTTGCATGACAATGTGCAGCAGCGCATTGCCGACTATCGGAAATCGAACAGCCTTTCTGATTCCCAGTTGGTTCCCGCTGATGCAGTGGAAGCCTCAGCCAGTGGTCTTGATCCCCATATCAGTATCAAGAATGCGCTCATTCAGCTGCCCCGCGTGGCCAAGTTGCGGAACATGAACGAAGACGACCTTAAGAAGCTCGTTAACCAGTACACCGATGGCCGGGACTTTGGAATCCTGGGCGAGCCGGGAGTTAATATTGTGAAGCTGAATCTTGCCCTGGACGGAAAATATAAGTAGGACGACAGAAACCCTTGAAGGGTGTACGCTCAAACATCTTATGGAGAAAGAAGCTCCCGTAACGGACCGACAGGTCCCTGAGGATTTCCTGCATCTGATCCAGAGGCAGGCCCGGGGGAAGCTGAAGGTTTATCTGGGCTCATCTGCGGGGGTGGGAAAAACATATTCGATGCTGATCGAGGGCAATCGTCTCCGACAGCGCGGAGTCGATGTTGTCATTGGCTATGTGGAACCCCATGACCGACCGGACACCACGGCGCAAATTGACAAACTCGAAATTATTCCTCCCCGGATAGCTCAATATCACGGGATTGAAATCCGCGAGATGGACCTTAGTGCGATTCTGGAGCGTAAGTCCACGGTTGTCCTGGTTGATGAATTTGCCCACACGAATTCTCCGGGGAGCCGGAATCAAAAACGCTACGAAGACGTTCTCGAGCTTCTTGATGCCGGGATCAACGTTATCACCACGCTCAACATCCAGCATTTGGAATCTCTTTATAACGTGATCGAGGTGGCCACCGGCATCAGGGTCAAGGAACGGATCCCGGACTCCATCGTCGCCCAAGCGGACCAAATCATTAACATTGATCTGCCGGCCGAGGACCTGATCGAACGCCTCAAGGCGGGAAAGATTTACGCGTTGGACCGGGTCCAACAGGCAATGGGTAATTTTTTCACGGAGTCCAATCTCACCCGCCTGCGGGAAATTACCTTTAGCGAGGTCGCCAATTTTCTCGATCGACGGCAGAGGATGCTCAAGCCTGATAGCAACAAGCCAAGCTCCATGGCTAAAGTTATGGTGGCGATCAGCAGCCAGGGCCCTCATCCGGAGACGCTCTTGCGCAAGACGGCCCGGCTCGCCAGTCAGCTGAATGCGGAGTGGTATGTGGTCTATGTCAGGACCGACAAGGAAGCGCCCGACAAAATCCTGGCAGAAACGCACCGTCGCCTCACAGACACCCTGGAGATTGCCCAAAAGATGGGCGGCACCGTTTTAGTGCTCAAGAGTAATGATGTCGTTGGAGCCTTGTCTTCCTTTGCCAGGGAATGTGGAGTCACCCAATTGGTGATGGGCAAATCGAAGCCGCGCACCGGGCTGAGAAAATTCCTTCCCACCTTGGTGGACCGCTTGAGCGGATCCTTGGCTGGAGTTGATATCATTCTATCCTGAACGAGAGCTACTCTCTCCATTTGGCGTTTTATTCCATGCTTATGGGGCGCTCACCCCATAGTCCGATTCTCCTCGCCTGATAAGCTGGAGCGATGGAAACCACTTTCACGACTGATTACTTCGCACCGGTGGGCAGATATTCTCGTTTTCGAGAGCTTGCGGAAATTGACAGAGGTAGTTCGGACGCAAACCCGATGCCTGCTGTTGCAACGGGACCCGAGCTCGAGCCTGCGGACCACATGACTTACATCATCATGGGCCTGGCGATTCTTGCCGCCGTCATAGTTCCCCTGTTGAACCTGAGTTGACCACTGAACCAATCTATTGAGTACGATAAAATCAAGATTTTCTCTCCTCGCACTGGGCTTATTTTTTGCAATGGCAACAGGGCATGCTGATGACAATTCTGTTCTTCCCACACGGCAGGCAACGGTGGTCCTGCCCATGCTCAGCCACTTCTCTCCTCTCGATACTTCAAAGGGAAGCGTGATGCATGACCTGGAAAAAATACTCGGTAAATTTGATCGTGTGGACGAGGCCGGTCCGGACGACCACGCTTGGCGTATCTACAGCTATCGACTGGATGACGGAACCGGTATCATGGTCGAATTCAAAGAGCATTCAGGCCCTCATTCGCTGGATTTGGCAATGATCACTGCGCAGACTCCTGACGGAACATTAAAAAACTTCTACAGTTTGCCTCATCGAGAAGAAAAGCCCCGGTAGAGAAGAGCAAGGAATAGGGACGGTATCTTAATGAAACCGAAAACATGCCTATCGCCCTTTCTCATCCATCCTGATTCAAGCCCCAAACAGGCCGCTTTTTTTTAATCGGGACCACGCAGTTCGACCAAGGGTGATGGGGTCATTCAGGCCGCGGAGTTTCAGGCGGGTTTCGTCGCGGGAGACCTGGTCGGCAGAGACGATGCGGTCCAGGTTCAAAATCAAGGAGCGGTCCACGCGAAGGAAGGGAGGGCTGGGGAGGGCGGATTCGTAGCATCCCAGAGGTTGACAGATGAGGAGTGGGACCTGGGTCTCGATGAAGAAGCGGGTGAAGTCTCCGTCTGCCCTGAGGAGGATGAGGTCGGTCAGGGAAGCGACGGTGGTCCAACCGGGCGTATGGAGGCAGATTTTGTCGTTGGCGCGATAGACCTGCGGTTCCTGACCTGAACCGGTTTCTGCGCCGAGACGCACCAGAGTCTGAGCCAGTCTTTCGGGACGGACAGGTTTGAGGAGATAGTCGACAGCGTGGACCTCAAAGGCTTTGACGGCATGTTTGGCATGCGCGGTGACGAAGACGGTCTTGGGTGCCGGTTCGAGTTTTTCGAGGAGTTGGAAGCCGTCGGCGCCGGGCATTTGAATGTCCAGAAAGATGGCATCGGGCTTGTGTTCCTGGATCAATTTTTGGGCATGAATGATGTTTTCCGCCTCGGCCACGATTTCGACCCGGGGGTGTTCAGCCAAGAGCTGGCGCATGGATTGGCGGGCCAAACGCTCGTCGTCGACCACGATTATGCGAAGCACGGCTCTCCTTCCAGTTCAAGGAGAGCCCGGATTTCCTCGCCATTTTGCTCGAGGATGAAACGATTGCGCTCAGGGTAGTGAAGTTCCAGCCGGCGGCGGAGGGTCTCGAGGCCGACGCCTTCCTGAATTTCCGATCCGAGCCGTCCGAAGTGGCGGACCTCAATGACCAGGAGATTTTGGTTGAGCCAGGCGGAGATATTCAGTACCCAGGAGGACAGGTCCTGCTGGAAGCCATGTTTGATCGCGTTCTCGATCATGGGCTGGAGGAGGAAGCTGGGAACGGTTTTTCTCCGGGCGGAGGGATCGGCCTTGATGTTAACTTTCAGGCGCTCGCCATAGCGGGCCTGTTCGATCTTGAGATAGGCGGTCATGGCGTCGAGTTCGGTGGAGAGAGGGGAGGCCACGCGATGACGCTGTTCGAGGGAGTAGCGGAGATAGTCGGAAAGTTCGTGGACCATTTGCAGGGCCACGTGGGGGTGGGCGGAGATTTCGGCGCTGATGCCGTTGAGCGAATTAAAGAGAAAATGGGGATCGAGTTGGGAACGGAGGAGCTGCAGTTCCATGCGTTGGGCTTCCTCCGTGGCTTTTTTTGCCCGCTCCTGTTCGGTCTGGGCCTTGGCCCGCATGCGGAGGCCGAAAAAGACGAGGCTCCAGGTCAGATAAATGAAGGTCGTGAAAGTGATGCGAAGGAGCCATTCCTCCCTTTGGGTCCAGCCAGGGGTCCACCATTCCGCCTGCTTGATGACCACGAGGGAAATGGAGGTTTGCACCAAGCCTGCGACGAAGCTGAGGACGACCATCCAAACAGCGGTGCGAAACCCGAAGGGATCGCTGAGATCGGGTCTCCGGTAGACCAGATAGATCAGGCTGGAAATGATGAAGCCCAAGGGCTCCATCAGGAGGGTCAGCCGCACTGCCCGGCTGGTATCCTGGAGAAAAGCAAAGCGAATGGTGAACTCGGCGACAGCGAGGATGGCCCAGATGGAAAGGTTGAATTTCCAAAAGGAAAAGGTCGGGCGGGATGAAGTGCGGTCATGCACAGATCCATTTTGTGGGGAAAAGAAACCGGGTCAATAGACAAACCACGGCGTCAAGCCGCTTTCAACGAGTTTTTGGACAGCTTCATCGACTCCGCCGCGACAGTTGCCTTTTCGAGAGGAAAATGGGGGCATGAAATTATTTGTAATCTGCTTAACCCTGTTTCTCGGGACGGTTGCGATTGCCTGCGCGCAGGTGAATGTCACTTTCAAGAAGAACAGTGATTGGGGTACCGGATTCACCGGCGAAATGACGCTGACGAATAGCGGGACGACGACCGTAACGGACTGGACACTGGTGTTCAATCAATCCCAGAACATCACCAACATCTGGGGAGGAACCGTTGCCTCTCATTCCGGTTCGAAGTACACGATTCTGCCGGAGAGTTGGAACAAAACCATACTCCCCAAGGGAGGCAGTACTACGGTGGGCTTCAATGCCAGTCCGGGAAATTCCTCAGGGCCAACCGGAATGACGCTGACGCCGGTCTATGCGACGACAACGCCTACGACTCCGACGACGCCTACCCCGCCAACCAATCCGACCACACCGCCCGTCCCCGCCCTCGGGACCGCCGATGCAACGGTCCGCGTGGGGGACGTGACCATCACTTACAAAGTGGTGAACGACTGGAAGAGCGGTTTCCAGGCGGATGTGACGATCAAGAATGAGACCAATTTCATCCTGAAAAACTGGACGACGTCCTTCAAGCCCGGGCGGAGCATTGCCTCCATCTGGAACGCGCGTGTGGTGAGCGAAGCGGGCGGAGTGGATGTGATCGACGCAGCGACCTATGCCTGGAACAAGGACATTCCGGCCAATGGCAGCGTGAATTTCGGTTTCAGCGGCACTCCCGGAAACCTGACAATGCCTCCTTCGAATTTTACTTTCAACGGGCAGGAATCGACCTCGGCGTCTACTCCCACCAATCCCACAACACCGACCAACCCGACGGCTCCCACCGATCCGACGCCTCCGCCCCCTCCCATCACTCCGCCGTCGGGTACGCCCTACATCAACTACGGAGAGGCCCTGCAGAAATCGCTCTTCTTCTATGATGCTCAAAGATCGGGAGTGATGCCCGACAATTTCCGGATCAACTGGAAGGGAGACTCAGCACTGGATGATGGCAAGAGCTCCGGAATCGACCTGAGCGGTGGATTCTATGATGCGGGAGATCATGTGAAATTCGGCCTGCCCATGATGAGCACCATGACCCTGCTCTGCTGGGGAGGAATTGAATATAAGGATGGATACGTTGGCTCCAATCAATGGCAGACCTTCCTGAGTGTGGTTCGCTGGGGAACGGACTGGATCATCAAGGCTCACCCCAGCGCCACGGTGCTGTATGGCCAGGTGGGAACAGGTGATCTGGACCACTCCTTCTGGGGACCGGCGGAAGTCATGCCGATGGCGCGCCCGGCCTTTGCCGTCACGGCCCAAAAACCCGGTACGGAACTGGCGGGCGAGGGGGCAGCGGCCATGGCGGCAGCATCGATTCTCTTTGCCAAGGAAGATCCGGCCTACTCACAGGTTTTACTTAACCATGCCAAGCAGCTCTTTGCATTCGCGGACCAATATCGCGGCACATATGTGAACTCGATCACCGACGCCCGCAACTACTATAACTCCTACTCGGGCTACAACGACGAACTGGTCTGGTCAGCAGCCTGGCTTTACCGGGCCACGAACGATCCGGCCTACCTGACGAAAGCTGAGTCCTACTATAATCAGTATTATAACAACGCCACGTTGCATTGGACCCATAGCTGGGACGACAAAAGCTATGGCGCCAGCGTGCTGTTGGCCGAATTGACCAAGAAACCCGTTTATAAAACCGCGACGGAGAAATGGCTGAACTACTGGTCGGTGGGCGATAACGGCTCCCGCATTGCCACTACTCCCGGAGGTTTGGGCTTCCTGGACCAGTGGGGCTCGCTACGCTACGCCACCACCACGGCCTTTCTGGCCTACGTGTACAGCGACACAGTGGGCGACGTGGGGACGAGATACCAGGATTTCGCCCGGAGGCAGATTGATTACGCCCTCGGCAGCAATCCGGCCGGACACAGCTATGTGGTGGGCTACGGCGTGAATCCACCGAAGAACCCGCACCATCGTACGGCGCATGGGTCCTGGTCGAACAACATCGCGAATCCGGTGAATAATCGGCACACGCTATATGGGGCCTTGGTGGGAGGTCCTTCATCTGCGAGCGATACGGCCTACGCGGATGACCGGACGAACTATGTCACCAATGAGGTGGCGCTCGACTATAACGCCGGTTTCACCGGGGCACTGGCGCGTTTGGAAAAAACGAACGGAGGCGTGCCTCTGGCCAATTTCCCCGTGCCGGAAACACCGGATGACGAGTTCTTTGTCGAGGCTGCGATCAACCAGTCGGGAGCGGGATACACCGAAATCCGTGCTTTACTCAACAATCGTTCAGCCTTCCCGGCCACTGCTGCGACGGATCTGTCCTTCCGTTATTATGTGAACCTGACGGAAACGATCTCTGCAGGCTACACGCCGGCGCAGATCAAGGTCACGGTGAACTACAGCCAGGGAGCGAACGTGTCCCAACTGAAGGTCTATGACGCGGCGAGAAAGATCTACTACGTGGACGTGGACTTCACGGGAACAGTGATCGTTCCCGGAAGCAGCAACACCTTCTGGAAGGAAGTCCAGTTCCGCATGAGCCTGCCGAGCGGGGCGCCCGCCACTGCGTGGAATCCATCAAATGATTTCTCCTACGCCGGCCTGACCAATGGAGGATCCACCGTTCAGAAAACCGCCAAGATCCCGGTTTTCTCCGCAGGCGAACTCCTGAGCGGGACTCTTCCGTAAATCAGGGACGGAAATCCACCTCCCTCCTCCTGAACACTCCCTCTCCGGTTGGCCGATGGTGGCCGCCGGGGAGGGATTTTTTGTGAGCGAGCCGAATTATGAAATTCAGTGGAGAGGCCTGCCCTGCGGTGCGATCGGGTTGTTCAATAGATTCCAGAGCTTTTGATGGAGGGTCACATTGCAGCGAGAATGCACGGCGTCGTGGTAAACTCTAGTCTCTCTCTATATTCCCCCTAAATCCCAAATGTAATACAAAAGCGAGTGTTTATTGTTTATAGTATTAAGAGCCGACTGGTTTCTATTTATATAGAAAGGAAATATTATTTTATAGAATGACGCTTTATCTTGACTATTGATGGTATGTCTATACGAAACGTTGCGTGCATGCGCTTCTGATGTTGTATAAGCGGCGCGCGATGTTTTTTGGCACGGGTGTCCTCGTTTGCCTCGGTTCGTGGCTGGGCGGGACCAGGGCAATGGGGGCCGATTCTTCACTTCCTGTCATCACGATTTTCTTTACGGTCAAGGACGGGAAGCTGGCGATCGACGAGGACAAGACGTTGGCGCAAACCGGCTTCATGGCCTCTTTCAACAAACTGGCACCCGTCGGCAGCGGGTGGACGCCGGAAGAAGTTCGGATCGCTTATTTTGCGCAAATCAACCAGGCCTTGTCAGGGACTGCTCCCTTCGTGTACTGGTTTTTCCAGGTCGACTTTACCAAGCGATTAAGCGCGGTCAAATCAGTCTCGGCTCCACTGGAGAAGATCACCAAGGCACACTGGGCGGACTATCTCGCTGAATACCAGAAGTGGCAAGATCACCAGATCGGCAAACCGTGGCCGGATGGGAACGGTACAATCACCAAGGAACAGATTCCGGCCCTTCCTCCGGTGAGCAGCATCGACAGCCAGGATTTCCAGATCAACTACGGCCTGCCCAACGGCGATTCAAGCCCGGGCACAATCTTCAGTTTTCACAGCGTGCTTTATCAACTGTTCACCTCCACGGCCCTTCGTTCGGTCTGGGGCCAGGCAGATGGTAATCAAAAAAAGGCGAGAGATGCCTTTTTGAAGGAAGGGGCGCTTTCGTTTGAGGTCCTGCCTGCACCGACTCCCGACAACATGCAAATTGTCGTGTCGGGTGCCCCGGAGGGAACGGAGGAAGGTAAAGTTGTGGCAGAGGCCAACCAATACCTGGCCGGACAAAAAACCATGTGGCTTTATCCCGAGAAACTCACGAAAAGGTTGCAGACGTTTTTCCTGTTTCACGGGCTGGAATTCACCATGACGGACATTGTCCATCTTCCACGCCAAGGCGCCATTGGCCGGGTTTCATCCATCTGTTTTGACAAATCGGTGCCGGACGAGGACGCCTGGCGAAAGTACCTCGCGGGCTATTTCCTCTCCCGGCGAGAGGCGGCGATTCTGGAGAAGATGTTGCCTGACGAACAGAAAACAAAAGGGGTGTACCATCCTGCCATTGCCCCCTCAATCGATAAAAAAGGGCATATCCTCACGCCTGGGAAATATGCGTACTTTGATCTGTCGGCCCTGCGCAAACTGGTCTACGCCGAGGACTCCAAGACGAAGGCCCCTTATCCGGCTTACCGTCCCAATCTCGTAGTTGACGCTTCTTATCCGCTGGCCCAGATCGGCTACGAGATAAGAATCGAAGCAGACGGAGAGGCATCGTCGGCAACCCAGCCTCTGGCGGACATCGTTTTTTCGCACAAGGAGACCGCCGCTTCTGCCAAACCGCCCGCCAGTGGTGGCACCCAAGCGCTTGTCTCCACCGGGACGCCGCCGCCTCAGAACGGCTCCGCGCCAGGACCGGATGCGGTGGCGGGCACCAATGCCCAACCACCGAAGCCCATTCCGCCTCCTCCGGAAAAAGCAACAGCCGCGGTGAAAAAGGAAGCCCCGAAAGAAACGGTTCCGACGGATTCCTGGAAACCGATCGGCCTGTCGGGTTCAGTGGGCGTGACCTATTTGCCGGACCAGGGCGTGAAGACCGTGCTGAACCTGGAAAAGAGCCTCGACTCGATCAATGGAGGAGCCCTCACCGCCAACCTCGGCTATCTCAAGCACGTGCTCGGATCCCTGGGCTATTCACGGTCTTCGAGCTGGCTGGGACCGGGCGGGATCTTCTCCACGCAAGGCTTTTCCAATGAGGATCCCCGGCGGATTTTCTTTTCGCAAGATGTCGACGAAAGAACCACCGGCGGGCTCGCGGAAATCACGGCGCCGTGGGGCTTTGCCAACGCCGACCAGTCCCTCGACGTAACGCTCAAGGGCGACTGGCGCAACATCAGTCTTTCCAGTGCGGCCCCCCTCGGTGCCAGCAGCTTCAATGTCGCCTCCGTGGATGGAAAGGCATCCTATTTTTGGTCCTACGATCCCCTGCAACCGGCTTCATGTTTTTATGCCAGCCTCGAAGCGCGCGATTACGTGGAATGTTCGCCCGCGACGGTGGGCTATTCCCGGGAGGATCTCCGGGTCGGCGTTCGTCATTACTTTACCGACCTCCTCACCTATGAAGGCGACGCCTACGTGGGTGTGAGCACCGGGGGGACTCCCGTATTTGACAGGGTTTCCCTCGGTTCGGCCGACACAGTCAGGACGTTTCGCGCGGACTACGAGTTGGGGCGTTCTGCCTGGAGTCTCCAGAATGAATTTTGGTTTCGCGTCCCGGGCATGGACAGTGATACCTCGGCGGGCCAGGGTCTCTACAGCACTCTCTATCGGCAGTGCCGAGTTTCCGTTTTTACGGATGTCGGTCGTGCATGGGACAACGTGAACACCAATCATGGTGTCCTGATTGTGCCCGGGGCCGGGCTCCGGTTCCAAGCGAGCGATCGAATTGTCTTCAAGGCTGACGTGGGCTACGGCTTCGAAACCATCGGCCGGCCTTCGGGCGTCGGCACCTCAGTCGGCCTCAGTACAGGCTACAATTTCTAGAACAAACCTACATTGGAGAACAACCATGCCGAACACCATCGATATCACCGACAACGGAACCACCTACAACCTCAATGCCGACGGCGAAGTCCTGACGGGCGGTGCCAATTGGGGCACCTGGAGCGTGAAAGCGGACAATTCCATCTCGCTCACGCCAAACGGTGGTGGTGCCATGGTCGACTTTACGGCCAAGTGGTCATTCCTGAATAACGATTTGATCGTTTTATTGACGCCCGTTGCGGCGGCGGTGCCTGCAGCAGCTCCAGCAGCCCAGCCTGCTCCTATCAATCTTCACGCCATTTTCCCGTACGTCGATTACTCGATCGAGGCCCAGACAGGCCATCTCACTGTTGCGGCTGCGGGGGCAGGAGCTTCCTTTATCTTCGTCATCGCGGGGGTGTGGGACCTGACCCAGAGTTACAATCTTGAATACACCCCGGCGGGCGGAACGGCCTCGACCCTTGTCGGTCGCGTCAAGGACAGCCGGTCACGCTTCAATTTTCAGTTTGATGACACGAGCACTGACGATAACTACGCGCTGGTTTTTCCTGGAAATTGGTCCATGAGCGTGGTCAACGCCAAGATTCAGCTAACCTTCACTTTCCCCTGGAACGACCCGGCGACGGGAAATCCCCAAGCCTTTCAATTGACGGAAGCCGCCCTCAGCGTGGACCACGACACCAGCCTGCTCCAGATCACCTATAACAAGACGGGAGCCAACAAGGGATGGCAGGTGCTTCTGGTGGGCAAGGCCAATATCGTCAACGGGGTATTCTTTTCCTATGACTTGGTCGATCAAAACGGGAATTTCACCGGCACCCAGTTCGTGATTGGGGCCAAGGTGGGAGGCACTCTTACGGGAGGTACCGTTCAGTTTAGTCTCCTCGATCAAAACAACCAGTGGGTCCCGGTCCTGACTTACAAAGGCAACGTTTCGATCGGCACGGCCAAGGGCACCATTGGTTTTTCCATTCAACCCAAGGCGGTCAATCAAAGCTTCCTTCCGATCAATCTCAATCTCACCGGGACTTTTTCGATGAATGACGGAGCCGACACGGTCGAGCTTAATGTTGGTGCGAGTGGACTCACGCTGGCGATCTCGGTCACGGACTTCAAGCTCGGTACGCTGGATCCAGGCGACGTTTGGTTCAAGATCGCCGTCAATGGCACGGGAAAATCCGTGGGCTTTTCCATGATCTTCGGATTCGCGATTTGATCGCGTGGACCGGCCCTTGCTCGAAGCTGCTTGGCGACAACATCCTTATCACTTATGACCCTCAAGAATGGCAGTAGCGGCAAAGACGTCGGCGCGATTCTCGGTTAGGACTTCACAAAAAGGCAGGCATATTTTTAGTTTGAAAACATACCTGCCTCCGTTTTTCAGAGCGGCCGCTCTTATGGCGTGACCGTCACATTGTCGAAGGTGGCAACCCCGGTGCCGCCGTGGTTGCACACGGGCAGTCCGATATAGACACTGGTTCCCATGGTGATGGTTTGGGGTGTGCCCAACTGGGTCCATGTGGTGCCGGTCGTGGATTGATAGGCCGTGAAGGTGTTGCCCGTACGCGTCAGCCGGACCCAATACGGGACCGTTCCCGATATCGTGGCGATATCGGTATTAGTGGCCCCGGTGGTCAACCGGCAGGTATAGTGCAGTCCTCTTCCGGTTGAGACGCCCATGGCGGCAAACGTTGAGTTTGCAGTGAGATCGTTGCGGATCATCACCGCGGCTTCAGCCTTGATCACGTCTCCGGCGCTGAGCGTTGCCACCCGCGCAATGATGTCGCAGTCGCCACTCGCTGGCTGGTAAGCATAGGTGAATCCATCGGAGGCGTAGGCGGCCATGAAGTCCAGGCCGGATCCGGTATTAACCGTGAAGGTCGAGCCGGAATAGGTGGACGTGCCGGATGGGGTTACTGTTCCAACGTCGCCGGCAGCCCAGGGTACAGGCAGGCCACCACCACCGCCAAAATAATTCTGCAATACGGCCATGGCAGGAGCATCCACCACCGGTCCTGGAGCCTTGCCTCCCGTAGCGCACAACAGAGGATAGGTATTCGGCCAGCCATTCTGGGTCATGCTCCAATAGGTGGCCATGCAACCATTGGCGTTGAGATAGGCGAGGAATTTGTCCAGGGCGACATTCCAACCGTACTCCGGGCTCGCCACGTTATTGGGAACGCCGAACTCGCCGATCAATCCCCTGGCGTTCTTGAGCTTGCACCAGTGTACAAACGCCGCGACACGATTCACACCCATGTTCGCCGTGCCATGTTCGGCATCATACGTCCCGAAACTATCATTACCGGAGTTGCTCCAATAGGTATGGGCGGAATAAACGATCTTGTTGGCGGAGTCCGTCACGTTGAGGGTCGCATTGGTATTCATCCAACCTTCCGCATGGGACCAGTTGACGCTTTCGACGATGACGTTATGCGTCGTATCGCTCAGCCGGATGCCGTTGATGGCAGCTTGGGCGGCGGAGTTCCAGTTGGCGACGGTTCCGCCCGGTTCATTCATGATGTCGTAGCCAAAGATGGCGGTTTCGGTGGCATAATGCGCCGCCAGTTTATTCCACACATCTTGCAACGCGCTATAGGGCACCTGCGTGGATCCGACCTGATAACTTGTCCCCGCAATGTTATAATTAAGGTAGTTATGCATATCGAGGAACACTTGGATATTGCGGGCCCGCGCCAAGGCGACCACGGTATCGAGGGACGCCATGGCTCCAGAATCCAGAGGGCCATTGAGGGTGGGCTGGACCCGCTCCCACTTGAAAGCAATCCGAACAAGATTGGCGTTCTTGGCCTTGAGATAATCCCAGACGAGAGCGTCTGTGGGGTAAAAGGGAGTGCCAAATCCAGCTCCAGGCAGATTCACGCCAATCATCGTGGTCACGGGGGGATGAGACGGAGCCGCCGCAGCCTGGACGATCACGCTACCCGTGCCGGCGAAGCCAAGCGAGGCCGCGGTATAAGTGCCGGTCGCCTTGGCAACTCCGTTAATGGACAATCCTTTGAAGGTGACGTTGGCGTTGACGGTCACCGTGGTGCCGGGGCTGAAATGGACATCCAAGGCGCCGCCGGAGGTCATGGCATTGGCGAATGTGAACTGGCAGCCGTCGGCAATGTAGAGCGTGCCGGTGAAGGAGGTGGCCGTGGTGACATTAAAAAGAAGTGAGCCGCCCGCTGCGGTACCGTTGTTGCCGGTTGCGGTGATATCGCCTGTGCCGGTCAGCGTGGTAATGGCAACATTCCAGCCCCGTCCGCTGGAGCCGCCGGTAATGGTTGTGTTGGCATTATTGACGAAATTGGTGATGTAGACGGGCAAAATCCCGGTATACGCACCTTGGCCCATATAGCCGCCATAGGAAATGAGATTGGGAATCACAATGGTATTGGTGGCGGGATTTGTTTTTCCGTTAAGAAAGCCATCATTGCCTCCATGAAGGACCAGATGGCTTCCGGCAAAGGTGCTAGTTCCGGTGATGTTCGGCAGGAACATGCTATGGCCGTTGAGATCAAAGTCGTCGGTTGAAGTGATGGCGGTGGGATGCGTACCACCGGAGAGGGGTTGGGACCACCAGTTGGCCAAAGTGTTCCAATCAGTCGTTTGGTTGGCCTGAAGATACCAAGTAGCGGCTTGGGCATTGAACGACCCGGTCGAAAAGGCAAAAACAACGACAACGAGAATGCACCGCCAGCATTGCGCAAGGTGATGATAAGCAAAAGGGGTGATGTGCGGAGATACTCTACATGGAGATGAAGGGATGATGGTATGCATATCGTTGTTGAGTTAAATGTTCTTGGCAGAGGTTTTTTAAGCGATGGAAGTAGGCTTGAGATATCGCTGTCAATAAAGGCAAGGGCACCTGTTTCTTCAAATCCTTCGATTGTAAACGCGTTGAATTTAGCTTGATTGCTATATAAATTTAATAATGCTTTAGACAACGGTCTTTATGGGGCAATCGCAAGCATCCTCTCCCTCGACCATGAGGGAGCTCGCTGCGGCACTGAAAATCAGCGCCGCCACCGTTTCCCTGGCGCTTCGCAATCATCCCCGCGTGGCGCAGAAGACCCGTCTTCACGTCCAAGCTTTCGCGCGGGAAAAGGGTTACCATCTGAATCCGGCGATCACCTTGATGATGTCTCATGTCCGGGCTTCGCGTCCCGCCCAATACACGGAAACTTTTGCGTGGCTGAATCTGTGGGAAAGTCCGGACTATTTTTCCAATGGAAATCTTCCCACGCGTATCGAATACCACCAACAAATGTGGGAAGGGGCCCATGCCCGGGCCGAGGAACTTGGTTACTCTCTGGACACCTTTTGGTTGAGCGCTCCCAACATGAGCGGGCGGCGGATCAGTGCCATTCTCGCTGCACGCGGCATCCGGGGAATTTTGATTCCACCCATTCCACGAAGCTGTGGTCATCTTACCTTGGATTGGAATGCGATTTCTGCCGTTGCTCTATCCTATACCCTGGCCCGTCCGCTGCTTCATCGCGTCGTTCCAGATCATCATTACAACATGGGGTTGATCCTGCGTACCTTGCGGCACCGTGGTTTCAAGAGAATCGGACTACTCCTTCCATCGGATTTTGACGAACGTTGCGAAAATCGCGTCCGATCCGCTTTTTATTTTTATCAGCATGGCCTTCTGGCGCGAGACCGGGTTCCGGTGCTTCTTTGCCATCGGTTTTTGGGGGCGACTTGTGCGACCTGGTTGAAAAAGCATCGACCTGAAGTGGTGATCACCGTGGGCTCGTTTCGTCATCTACGGGAAATTCAGATCGGCGATCCTTCTTATTCAAAAAAACTGGGTATCGTATTGATCGGTTATGCGCGAACCGATGTCGGCTTTACGGCGGTGGAAGAAAATCCGTTCCTCATCGGCTCAACCGGGATTGATTGTTTGGTGACACAACTAAACCACAATAAGCCTGGAATTCCTGCCAATCCGGAAACGGTCCTGATCAAGGGGGCCTGGGTGGAAGGTCAGACCCTGCCCGGAAAACAATACACCGCAAGACCGGTCAAGCCCCGTGCTGACCTTTGGCCAGTACCTGCTCCTTGATGTTCGAGGGCAGCGTCGATTGGATGATGGAATTTCTTGCAGCGACTGGATCTTTTCCGATCCATTGAATCGCCGCGCGTTCCATCGCCTGATTGCGAGTCGCTTCGTTGGTAATCGTCGCGGCCATTTGGAAGGCCATGTCCGGATTGGTCGAATTGACCTGTTCGCAAAAGATGCTGACAGCGGAATTGCGCGACGGTGTTGGCGGAAGGGTTTGAATCCATTGGCTTGCCTGGTCAGGCCTGATCCCCGCCCACGATTCCAGGACTTTTCCCATGGCTTCATCACGCAAGGGTCCTTCCGGCAACTGTTCGGTCCATTGTGCCGCCAGAGCTGGTTTCGTATCAGCCCAGATGGAAAGCGCAGCGGCGATTGCCTGGTTCCGTAATCCATCCCCGGGAAGTTTGCTGGCATAGGTCAAAGCAGTTTCCGGGGATGTCTGGGCCCAAACGGCCACCGCACTTGAGACTGCCGCGGTCCGTCCTTCTCCAGCGGGCAACCTGCTCGCCCACGCCAAGGCGCTGCGAGAATCCTTGGCCGCCCATATGGAGGTAATATTCCGAAGCAGGGCCGGATCGTCCTGGGTCGCGGCGTAGGCACTTGCAGCGACTGGATATGTCTCTGCCCAGCGATAGCTTAACTGCAGCAATGCCTGGGACTTGGCAGGACCATCCGGCAACGATTGGGACCAAGAGATCGCCCCGTGCAGATCGCTACTGGCCCACTGAGCCACGACCTGTCCGAGCAAATCATTCCAAAAGGCCGAGTTTACCGGTGAGGCGCCGTCAAGTTGGTGCAATTTGGCGCCAGCAGCTGCGGGATCACTCTCCGCCCATTGGCGGAAGAAGGGACCGTAAAGTTCATTGCGTGACGCCCGGCCCAATTTCTTTTGCATCCAGTCGAGCATTTCGTTCGGGTCCCGTTGGTCAAAGCTTCGCACCAATTCATCGCGAGCTTCCTGGTGCAATTGATCCGCCGCTGCCCGCCCCCCGAACCATTTGATCATTCCGCCCAAGTCACGTTCGCTCCAGCTAGATAAGAGCGCACCGCGAACTGCCAGCTGAAATTGATCATTCACGAACAACGGTGTCCGCTCCAACGTGGTTGCGATGGTCCCGATATCGATCGAGGCAGCCCATTGATCCAACAATGTTTTGCGCTTGGCCGGGTCGGTTTCGGCGAGGGCCGCTTGCAAATCCGTTGAATCGAAGTTGCTGTCCGACAACGTAGCCAGGGGTTGGGGAGAGGAAGATTCCGCCGTCTGCTTTCCGGGGTTACCAACGTCCGCAACGATCGGCGGTAGTGTCTTTTGCGCTGCTTCGTGAAGGTCGCGATCCCAAAAGACATTGGCCGCCAGGAAGATCGAGGCAACCGTGATGAATGCCGATAAGCTGACAATCAACCCTGTTTTCATTGTATGGCAGCGCTTTGTGGTTAAACGCCGTGGATGAGATGTTTCAGGAATTTTACCGGCAGAAAACAGAGGCCTTTCTGCGAGAGGCAAAAATCATACCAAAAATCTAATGCTATGCAAACACTTTGCTTGAATGTTGCAAATCAGAGAGAGTCGTAGACAAAAATAAGTTCGGTTGGATGCTTTATATAACGCAAAAATGCTATGTTTATTGCGAGAACCTTTTTGAGGTGCAGCTACGCCACCAGTTTCTCTCTGTATAATGGTTTTTTCTACGATTCCATTTTACAGGATGCTGCTGCTTGATAAACAAGCCCCTTCCTTTTCATGAACGAAACTTACATTAAAAAAGTCGCCACCGAGCTGAATCTTCAACCGCGCCAGGTGGCTTCCACGGCCAAGCTTCTGGCTGAAGGCGCCACGGTTCCTTTCATTTCACGTTACCGCAAGGAGGCCACGGGGTCGCTCGATGAAGTGGCCGTGACCAACATTCGGGAGCGGTTGATCGGGCTGGCGGAAATGGACCAACGGCGCGAAGCGATCATCAAGTCGTTGACGGAGCGCAATCTTCTCACGGACGCTCTGACCGCTTCTCTTGCCCAAGCGGACACGGTGACCAAACTCGAGGACATCTACCTGCCCTACCGTCCCAAGCGCCGGACTCGCGCCACCGTGGCGAAAGAACAGGGGCTCGAACCCCTGGCCGACCTCTTATTTAGTCAGCAGGCGACATTGGATCCGCTGGCTGAGGCCAAGGCATTCGTCAGTGCCGAGAAAGGAATTGAGACAGTAGAGACCGCGCTCGCCGGAGCGCGGGACATCCTGGCGGAGCGGATCAGCGATGATCCCCGCGCCCGGGCCCAGCTACGTGAACTCTACTGGAAGCAGGCAATCGTCAAATCGAAGGTCTTGTTGGACAAGGAAGAACCGGGCGCGAAATTCAAAGACTATTTCGACTGGAGCGAGCCGCTGGCTTCCATTCCAAGCCATCGTCTGTTGGCGATCCGCCGTGGGGAAACGGAAGGCTTTCTCATGATGCGCATCACTGTCGAGGAGGAAGCGGCACTGTCGGTGATCGAGCCTCTTTTCGTCACCGGGAAGGGTGCAGCGGCAGGCCAGGTCCATTTGGCAGTGCAGGACAGTTTCAAGCGCCTGCTGGGCTCGGCGATCGAAGTCGAGATGCGGATGGAATCCAAGAAGAAAGCCGACACGGAAGCGATCCGGGTCTTTGTGGACAATCTCCGCGAATTGCTCCTGGCTTCGCCCTTGGGCCGAAAAAATGTCATGGCGATCGATCCTGGTTTTCGCAGCGGTTGCAAAATCGTCTGCCTCGACCGGCAGGGCAAACTGTTGCATCACGATGTGGTTTATCCGACGGCATCATCTGTCGGTGAGATGCGCGAAGCGGCGGAAGCACTCGTGAGTATGATCAAGAAGTATCAGATCGAAGCCATCGCCATCGGCAACGGAACGGCCAGTCGAGAAACGGAGACTTTTGTCAAAAAGCTCAGGTTGCCTTCGCCCATTCCGGTCGTCATGGTCAATGAAAGCGGCGCTTCGATCTACTCGGCCTCACCCGTGGCGCGGGAGGAATTTCCCAACCACGATGTGACGGTCCGCGGGGCGGTCTCGATTGGGCGCCGGCTGATGGATCCGCTGGCGGAGCTCGTCAAACTCGACCCGAAATCCATCGGGGTCGGCCAGTACCAGCATGATGTGGACGCCACGGCGCTCAAACGCAGTCTCGATGATGTCGTGGTCAGTTGCGTCAACGGCGTGGGTGTCGAATTGAACACGGCCAGCAAGCAGTTGCTTGGTTACGTCTCAGGCCTGGGGCCAACCCTCGCGTCCGCCATCGTCGCGCACCGTGATGGCAACGGCCCGTTTAAGTCGCGGGCCGAATTGAAGACCATTGCCCGCTTGGGGCCGAAAGCATTTGAGCAGGCCGCTGGATTCCTCCGGATCAGGGACGGAGAGCATCCGCTCGATGGCAGCGCGGTCCATCCGGAAAGTTATCCGGTGGTCGAGGCCATGGCCCGGGACCTGAATTGCTCCGTGGCAGACCTGATGCGAAATGCGGACTTGCGGAAAAAAATCCAACTCGCCAAGTACGTTACCGAGTCGATCGGGCTGCCCACGCTCAACGACATCATGGCCGAGCTGGCCAAGCCCGGGCGTGATCCGCGACAGCAATTTGAGGTCTTTTCGTTCCAGTCGGGCGTGGAAAAAATGGAAGACCTCAAGCCGGGGATGAAGCTTCCCGGTATTGTGACGAATGTCACAGCCTTCGGGGCGTTCGTCGACATCGGCGTGCACCAGGATGGCTTGGTCCATGTCAGTCAGATGTCGGATCAATTCATCAAGGATCCCTCGGAAGTGGTCAAGGTTGCGCAGCGGGTCACTGTCACCGTCATGGAAATTGATTTGCCGCGCAAACGGATCGCTCTTTCCATGAAAGCCGCTCCGCAGCTCGGAGCGGCGGGCCCGCGGCCTGTAGGAGGAACATCGCCCGTGCGGCGAGGTGACCGCTCTCCGGCGCCGAAAGCAGTGGATTGGTTTACCGAGGCCCTCAACCGGAAATAAGAGCGAATTTTCCTTTTTTGAAACGGAAACAGAGTGCCGCAGGCTATTTACCTTGCTTAGCGGAGGTGATTTGCTGCACTCAATCCACCGCCCTTGGTAGGGAATAGATTTCGTCACGCGATATTCTCGACAAAAAATCAGGCATGAAACAGTACACTCCCGCACCTGAGGGAAAAGTTTGTCTCAGAAATGAGGCCAGAACGATTCCCACTTATCCGACGCTGCGTCCTGAGGTGGTGCCGATGTTTTTTGAAAACCGGGCGATTCAAGGATCATCGGGAAGCATTTATCCGCACCCATTGATCGCGAGGCTGTCGGACAAAAAGATCGACCGCACGTACACTGCCTTGATTTTGGAAAATGAATACCTTGAGGTGGTCCTACTGCCGGAATTGGGCGGCCGTATTTTCTCCGGGCGGGACAAGACCAACGGGTACGACTTCTTTTACCGGCATGAGGTGATCAAGCCAGCGTTGATTGGGCTTTGCGGCCCCTGGATTTCGGGAGGCGTGGAATTCAACTGGCCGCAACACCATCGCCCGACAACGCTGGATCCCACCCATTATGCTGTTGAGGATCACGAAGATGGTTCAGTGACAGTCTGGATGGGCGAGCACGAACCGCTGGACCGAACGAAGGGCATGGTCGGGGTGTGCCTGCATCCGGGAAAAGCCTATGTGGAAACCAAGGTGCGACTGTATAACCGGACCGATTTTACCCAAGGCTTCATGTGGTGGGCAAATGCCGCCGTGCCGATCAATGAGCAATATCAGGTAGTGTTTCCTCCTGATGTCCATTTTGCGGTGAATCATCACAAAACTCCCGTGACGCCGTACCCGTCGGCGGGCGGGAAATTCAACAATCAGGAATACATCAAAGGAACAGACTTGAGCTTCTGGGCAAACTCCAAGAAGCCAGTCTCTTTTTTTGCGGGGCCATCGAGTTACGATTTCTTTGGCGGGTACGACCACGCGCGGCAGGCAGGCGTGGTTCATCTGGCCGATTGTGGAGTTTCCCCCGGAAAGAAATTTTTTACCTGGGGCAACGATGAATTCGGGCATCGCTGGCAGCGTTGCCTGAAGGATACCACAGCGGAATACCTGGAGTTGATGGCGGGCGTCTACACCGACAATCAGCCCGATTTTTCCTGGATCATGCCTCACGAAACAAAGACGTTCAGCCAATACTGGTTTCCCATCCAGAAAATCGGCGCGATGAAAAACGCAAATCTGCACGGCGCCGTGAACCTGGAGGTGAAAAGCGGCATGGTCAGCGTGGGCATTTACGGCATTGAAAAGCAGGAGCATGCGCGGCTGCTCTTGACCGCGAAAGGCCAGACACTGGTCGACCAGGAGATTGATCTTGCGCCGGGATATCCCGTCCGAATTGAAGTCCCTTTACCGGAGAATATTGCCGAGCAGGAATTGCTTTTGCGGGTGGAGGATTTCGAAGGGGACGAATTGATCGGATATAAACCTGAGGCTCCTTGGGAAGGAAAGATGCCAGCTCCCTTTGAGCCTCCATTGTCCCCGGAAAACACCAAGGAGATTGAGCAGCTTTACCTCAGTGGCCTCCATATCGACCAGTACCGCCACCCGGTCCTCAAAGGGGAGATGTATTGGAAAGAAGCGCTTCGTCGTGATCCGGGAGACTCGCGCTGCAACGTCGCGCTTGGCTTTTTACGGCTACGCAATGGTCTGTTCGAAGAGGCAGAGACACACTTCCGCAAAGCGCTGGAAAGGCTCACCTCCTGGAACCAAAACCCGGCCCATGGAGAGGCTTCATACGGTTTGGGCTTGGCACTGGTTCATCAGCAAAAATTCTCGGAGGCAGGCAATTGTTTTGCCAAAGGGGCGTGGAGTTACGCCTGGAAATCGGCGTGTTATTGCGCCATGACACAAATCAATATCATTGAGGGAGGACAGTACAAAAAGGCGCTGGAAAACATTCATCAGGCTTTCATCGTCAATCAGGAGAGCCTGAAGATACGGAACCTGAAGGCTGCGGTGCTTCGCCGGCTCGATAAACTGCCTGAAGCTGAGTCCCTGGCGGCGGCAACAGGCGAACTGGATCGCCTGGATGTCTGCTCGCGCTTCGAGCTCTATTTTCTGGCCCTAAAGCAGGGGAAACAAGAGCTCGCAGAAGAGCGTCTCAATGAGATACGAATGATCATGGACGACGACGGGCAGCTCGGCCTTGACACGGCTTTCGACTATATCTCTTCCGGGCTCTATGAGGAGGCGGCGAGCGTCTTGCGGATCACGTCGAATTTTCCCGGGCTTTCTCCCATGACGGCTTACACGTTGGGTTGGATTTTTGGAAAAATGGGCCGGAACGCTGCTGCCGCTGAATGGTTCGCAAAAGGAGCCAAGGCCGATTCTGCTTTCTGCTTCCCTTCGCGTCTTGAGGAAATTTCAGTTCTGCAAATGGCTCTCCAAGTAAACCCGGACGATGCCAATGCGAGCTACTACCTGGGAAATCTTCTCTATAGCAAGCAGCAGTCCTATGTTGCGGCAAATTTGTGGAAAAAAGCCGCGACGGTTTCGCCGGGCTTTTTCATTCCCTGGCGCAATCTGGGTATTGAAGCCTACAACAAACGGGATGATTTGGACGAAGCGTTGGGTTATTTCCAAAAGGCTGTCGAGTGCGATTCGCGGGACTTGCGCCTGTTGGTTGAATACGATGAGTTGAAGCGCATCAAGGGAGTCGATCCGGAAGAACGGCTGGCATTTCTTGAAAATCAAGGTGACTTGATTGAACAAAGCCAGGAATTACTGGTGGCCCTAATGGGACTTTACAACCGTCTGGGATGTCCTGAGAAGGCGTTGAAAATCGCAACCGGCCACCACTTCTATGCCTGGGAAGGGGACGAGGGAGTGGCCTCGCGATGCTACACGAACGCCCATTGGTTGCTCGGACGCAAGGCGATGGAAAGCGGCGATTGGCCCGTTGCGCTTGCGCATTTTCAACAGGCTACAGTCGTGGGGGAAAACCTCGTTCACCAAGCCGTTGAAGAAATCTACGCGCATGCCGTTTATTACCGGGGCCTGACTTTGGATGCTCTGGGAAAACCAGAAGAAGCGCGCAAGGAATATGAGTGGATCATCGATCCGGCGAGGATCCGCGAAAGATCGGTTGTTCCCATGGAATCCGGCCTGCAAAGCCACTCGCCTTATTACGGCATGGCCTTGGTTCAATTGGGTCGAAAGGAGGAAGGCTTGGAGGCCTTGAGACAGCTCAAAAAGTTGGCCGAAGATTTGGCGAGGTGCCCCCTTGCTGCGGGCTATTTCCGGCTTGGCAGGCCCAATCCGATTTTCCGCGATGACGAGCAAAAAAGACATCAGATCAAGCAGACCTGCCTGAGCGGGCTCGCCGCCATTGCCCTGGGCGACCGTACGGAAGCGCGAAGATTGCTGGGTGAAGCGCTAGCCTTGGAGCCGGACAATTTATTTGCATGGGAAGAATACCGGCGGCTTTGAGGTGGATCATAATGTCGGTCCGATCGCCCTATGCGGATGGCTGACAGATGGGTTAGTTGAGCGCTTTTTGTGTGGCTAGTCCACCCTTCACCATTTATATTGCATATTCATGCTCCGCCGTACGCTTCAGGATCCCGGGCCGCCGGTGCCGATCTACCAGCAATTGACCGAGTCGTGCCGTAATGACCTGCGTAACGGGCTATACCAGGCCGATGAGCGGTTTCCATCTGAGCGGGAACTCGTCAGCCGCTATCGCATCAGCCGGGTGACGGCAAACAAGGTGATTTCCAATTTAGTTTCGGAGGGGCTGTTGATTTTCCGGCCGGGGATCGGAACCTTTGTGGCACCGGCAACAAACCTGTCGGCATCTTTGCGAGAGATGGAAAGTTTCACTGAATCGGCGAATGCGCTCGGTTTGAAACCCCATACGGAGGTCCTCTTGTTCAAGAGGATACGCGGGGTGGAATTGTCGGTGGGCATTGCGGATCTTTTGCAACTGGGGGCGCAGGACAAAGTTTACCAGGTGGAACGGTTGCGGGTGGCCGGTGAGGAGCCGGTCATCCTGGAGTATCGTTGGATTCATGCGGCATTGGTTCCCGGTTTGAAGAGACAGGACATGGAGGGCTCGTTCTACGCCTTGCTGGCTTCCCGCTATAAACTGGCGATCGAAGGAGAGGACCATCAAATCCACGCCCGCAACCTGACGGCGGGAGAAGCGAAGCGATTGGAGGTGCCTACGGGGACGGCGGCGCTTGTAGTCGATGGTCGTGGCTATACACGGGGCCGCAAGCCGGTCTGGTACCAAGTGCTGCTTTATCGGGGGGATCGCTATGTACTCGAGAATTCGGTGCGTGTCGGGGAGCGGGCCAATGACAGTTTGCTGCGGATGAAGGCTCCGACGACAAGGCATCGGTAAGCGCGACGTAAAAATCGGAATACTCCATGACGCCATCACATGTCATCGGCATCGATTTGGGAGGGACGAAAATCGAGGGGGTGTACATTGTGCCGCCCGAGCTGGACAAGGCCCAATGCCGGATCCGGGTGCCGGTCGAGGGCGAAAAGGGCTACCGGCATGTGCTTGGGCAGCTCGCGCTTCTTTGCGAAAAGATCACCTTGGAAACGGGACAGCCTTTGCCGCGCCGGATCGGGCTTGGAATGCCCGGCGCGATCGATGCGGAGACCCGTATCGGCAAGAATTCCCCGAACCTGTCCTGCATCAACGGGCATTCCCTCGTCGACGATCTTGGACAAATGCTAGGAGTCGAAATCTTCGCTGGCAACGATGCCAATTGTCTAGCATTGGCCGAGGCAACATTCGGGAAGGGGAAGGGCTACGAGACGGTCTTTGGCGTGATCCTGGGGACCGGCGTGGGAGGCGGGCTCGTCGTGAATGGGCGCGCCCTGAACGGTCGGCACGGAATCGCAGGCGAATGGGGACAGATTCCGCTGGCTCAACCGGAGGCGGCGTCTGCGGTTCGGATACCGACGATTGAGGAAACCATCTCGGGACCGGCGCTTGAGCGTTTCTATACCCGTCTCTCGGGGAGGACATTGGATTTTCGTGAGATTTCGCAACGCGCCTCAGGAGGGAAAGATCCCCACGCTGAGGCCACGGTACGGCACTTGGTCGATAACTTTGCCCAGGCCGTCGCCATGGTCATCGATATGTTTGATCCCCACGCGATCATTCTGGGCGGGGGCGTTGGTCACACCGAGGCCCTTTACTCGCAGGAGACGCGAAAGAAGATCGAGCGGCACATTTTCAATCCCACTTTCGAGACGCCCATTTTCAAGCCGATCTTGGGAGATAGCGGGGGTGTCTTTGGCGCAGCCCTGTTGGCGCTTTCATCTCGAAATAATCCGAACAAAAGCGCGGAATGACGGACGATTGTCTTGACGAATCGGACCAATAAAGGCAAGGTGGATAGTCCACCATCCACTATATCTCAAGAATACTGTTTTATGACCGCCATGCCGACCTCCACTGCGACGGGCAACGAGTTTGCCATTCCCCACTTTATCAACGGGAAAATCGAATCGCCCGGCAGGGCATTGGTCGCGGTAAAATTGCACTCTCCGCTGGATGGGGCCTTTCTCGGCGGATTATATCCTGCGGAAGCGGCTGATGTTGACCGGGTCGTATCCGTGGCGAAGAAAGCTTTCACGGGCTGGAGCGCCACGCCAATCAAGGAGCGGGTGCAGGTTCTCTACAAGTTCAAGCAACTGGTTGAGGATGACATGGCTCGTCTTTCCGGGCAGGTCAGCCGCGAAAACGGCAAGACCGTGGCAGAGGCGGAAGCCGGCATCCGCAAGGGCATTGAAGTGGTCGAATACGCCACGGCCCTGCCCAACCTGATCGGCGGAAGCCTGCTCGCGGTCAGTTCGGGAGTCGATTGTCACACCCGCCGCTATCCACTCGGCGTGGTGGCAGGCATTACACCGTTCAATTTTCCGGCGATGGTTCCGATGTGGATGTTCCCGCTCGCCATTGCCTGTGGGAATGCTTTTATTCTCAAGCCCTCCGAGCAGGTGCCCTTCACTCCTGTTCTGCTGGGAGAGTTGCTCGCGAAAGCTGGATTGCCGGATGGCGTCTTCAACATCGTGCAGGGGAACCGGCCCACGGTCGAAGCGATTCTCGATCACCCGGGCATTGCGGCGGTGGCATTTGTCGGTTCGACCAATGTCGCGCGGCAGGTTCACGCCCGCGGCATCGCGAGCGGCAAAAGGGTCCTGGCGCTTGGTGGCGCGAAAAACCACGTAGTGGTTGTGCCGGACGCCGATCCGGAAATCACGGCGCGTAATGTGGTGAGTTCAGCAATGGGTTGCGCGGGCCAGCGGTGCATGGCGGCAAGCGTCATGGTCGCGGTGGGCGACACCGATCCGATTGTAAAAGCCATTGTGGAAAGTGCGAAGACGATCCGGACAGGTGTCGACATGGGAGCATTGATCAATCCGGCAGCGCGCGAGAGAATCAATGGTTACATCGAACGCGCCGAGAAGCGAGGCGCCAAAATCCTTCTCGACGGCCGTAATGTGAAAGTCAGTGGCAAAGAGGGCGGTAATTACATTGGACCGACGATTATCGACGATGTGAAGATAGGTGATGAATGTGCCTGCGATGAAATTTTTGGGCCAGTCCTGACGGTGTTGCGGGTGAAGACGCTTGCCGAGGCCCTCGAAATCGTGAACGCGACGCCGTACGGCAATGCTGCCTCGATCTACACTTCCGACGGCGCGACGGCCGCGCATTTTGAAGACCAGGCGCAGGCCGGGATGATTGGCGTCAACATCGGGGTGCCCGTGCCGCGCGAACCATTCTCTTTTGGTGGCTGGAAGAACTCGAAATTTGGCCATGGCGACATCACTGGCGCCGACGGCATGAATTTCTGGACGCAGGCGAAAAAGGTGACCCGAAAATGGTCGGCTCGACACGGCGGCAACTGGATGAGCTAACCCGACATATTTATGAAAGCTGCCGTTTACGAAGGAAAAGAGAACATTGTCATCCGCGACGTCGAGCCACCGAAGCTCGACGATGGCGAGGTATTGTTGAAAATTGATGCGTGCAGCGTTTGCGGCACCGATCTTCGGACCTACCGCCATGGCGACGCCAAGATCAAGCCGCCGCGGATTCTCGGGCATGAATTTTGCGGCGAGGTGGTCGAATCCCGAGCGGGCGACAAGGCGAAGCTTTCCGAGGGCGACCGGGTCGTCATGTACATCGTGCTCGCTTGTGGAAACTGCCGCTACTGCAAAGTCGGGAGACCTAATCTTTGCACGAGCCGCACGACGATGGCCTATCATCACGATGGCGCGTTTGCTCCCTACATGAAAGTGCCGGCCAAGGCGGTCGCGGGTGGACAGCTTTTCAAGGTTTCGGGTGATATTACGTCCGCGGAGATGAGCCTTGCCGAGCCATTGGGGTGCGTTATCAATGCACACAGCCGCCTGGGCATCGGATTGAAGGATACGGTCGTGGTTATTGGCGCGGGACCAATCGGTGTGATGCATGCGCTGGTCTCCCGGCTTCAGGGTGCGCAAAAAGTTTACCTGCTCGACACAGCGGAAAATCGCCTAAAGCTCGCGCACCGTTTTGACCTCGACGGTTATACGACGGTCAAGTCGGGCAACTCGCACCGTGAACAGATCAAGGAGTGGACGGACGGCTTTGGCCCCGACGTCGTCATCGTTGCGTGCAGCGTGGCTGCTGCGCAGGCCGACGCACTTGAAATCGCCGGCAAGGGTGCGCGTGTGGAATTCTTCGGGGGTTTGCCAAAGAACAAGCCGACCGCGGAACTCAATACCAACCATCTTCACTACAAGGAGCTTCTTGTCTCCGGATCCTATTCGGAAAAAATGACCGACTTCCAGGCGGCCTACGCCTTGATCCAGAGCGGCCGGTTTCCGGCGCAAAAGGTCATCACGCACACACTGCCATTGGACCGGGTGACCGAAGCGTTCACACTCATGGAAACGGGCGAAGCGCTCAAGGTGTGCATCCTGCCCCAACAATAAGTGTATGAACTCCATCGCAACTGAAATCGCACAAATCGACCTGTTGATCGACGGCAAGAGCCGTCCTGCATTCGACAAAAAGCGCTGGGATATCAAATCTCCGGCTACGGGAGACATCGTTGGCTCCATTGCTTCTGCGACCCGGGAAGATCTTGTCGCAGCGATTGAGGGCGCGCAGAAAGCGTTTTTGTCCTGGTCGAAATTGACGGCTTACGAGCGCGAAAAAATTATCCGCAAGGCCACAAATCATGTCCGTGGCAAGGCGGAGGAAATTGGACGGCTCATGGCTTTGGAACAGGGCAAGCCTTTCAATCAATCGAAAGGGGAAATCACTTCTTCGTGCGACACGATCGATTATTACGCGGCGGAGGGCGTGCGGATAGAAGGCACCGTGTTGGCGACGGAAGACAAGAATTACCGGTCCAGTGTCATCTACCAGCCGGTGGGAGTCTGCGCATTGATTACGCCATGGAATTATCCGGTTTCGCTCCTGAGCTGGAAACTTGGCCCGGCGCTAGCGGTAGGTTGCACGGTAGTCGTGAAGCCGACGCCGGTGACACCGATGTCGCCGACCTCATTTTGCGCGGCGCTGGTCGAGGGCGGAATTCCGGCGGGAGTCATTTCCGTCATCAACAGCGAATCGGTGGCCATCGCGGAAGAACTGGTGACGCATCCGCTCGTGGCGAAGGTGGCCATGACGGGATCAAGCCGGACGGGCAAGCGCCTGATGGAGCTGGTGGCACCATCACTAAAAAGGATATCACTCGAGCTTGGCGGGCAATGCCCGGCGATTGTCTGTGCCGATGCCGATGTCGATCTCGCTGCGAAGATGGTTTCATACAAGGGCTTTCGCAACATGGGTCAGTCATGCAGCGCGGTGAATCGTGTTTATGTTCACGCGTCGATTCATGACGTTTTTGTGGAAAAGCTGCGGATGCTGGCGGAAAAGCATTCGATTGGCGATGGCATAACGGACGGTGCCGTTGATCTCGGCCCCATGGCCACCGCCTCGTGTCTTGTCACGGTGAAAGAACATGTGGCCGACGCCGTGAAGAAGGGAGCAACGCTGGAGTGTGGTGGGGCAGCCCCGAAGGGAGAAGGTTTTGAGCGCGGCAATTTTTATCAGCCGACCGTCTTGACCAGAGTTACGTCAGACATGCTCGTGATGAAAGACGAGACCTTCGGGCCGGTCGTTCCCGTCGCTTCTTTCACCGAACTTGACGATGCCATCCGGCAGGCAAACGACAGCCGCTGGGGCTTGGTCGCTTATCTTTTCGCCCGGGACTACGCCACGATTGTCCGCGTCAGCGAGGCACTCGAAGCCGGCACCGTTTGCGTGAATAATGGCGCGGTGAATACGAATTACGCGCCTTATGCGGGCTGGAAGGACAGCGGCTTTGGCCTCGAGCTTTCCCGCGAAGCCATCTTCGAATACCTCAAAACCAAACATATCAAGGTCGCCCTGAGTTAAGGTCGAAATTCCCATGCTTCTTCTCCCCGCTCAAGCCCGCGCGCTTTTTCAGGATGCATTGGAAAGAGGTTATGCCGTCCTTGCGGTTAACGCCGATAGTCCGGCGGCGATGACCGACTGCCTGGAGGCCGCATGGCTCAGCGATTCACCGATTATCATCGAAACGAGCCTCTGGCAGCTGAAAGGACACAGCTTCGGGGCGGGCGATGCGATCCTGGGTCTGGCCCGCTACCTTGCCGATCTGAATGTCCTCGCCGGTTTGGGGAAGTACGCGAAAGTCCCGGTTATTTTCCATACGGACCATATCAAGGGGCCGGAGACCCGAATGATTTTGCAGGCTGCGATTGAAGGTGTCCCGGCCGCCTTCTCAGGCTCACCCGTCCGGTTGCGTGCCTCGACTATTTCGCTCGATTCGTCCGAACTGTCTGAGGAGCAGAACATCGCAATGATCTGCGAACTTTGCCGTCTCGGCGAAAAGTTGGGCGAAAAGGTGACACTCGAAATGGAAGCCGGCGTCGATGATGGGCTGACTGACGCGGCAATGACCGAGAAGTTGCTCGGCTCCGTCGAGAAGACATGTCCGGGCCATCTCGCCCTCTGGGCTCCCGGGGTCGGCACGCGGCACGGGCTGACGGAAGGAGGCTATCCGGCCTTTTCCGCGACACACGTCAAGGCGCAGGCGCAGCTGGCCTCACGTCTACTTGGTCGTCGCACGGGAATCGCCTTGCACGGTTCATCGGGACTTGCCGATGAAAGCCTGCAGGCCGCGGTGGATGCAGGCGTGGTCAAGGTCAACTGGTCGAGCGAATCGCTGCTGATCCGTTCCCAGGCTGCACGTCGTTACTATGCGGAAAACGGAACGAAGCTCGAGCCGAAACATCCCGATTTCAAGGTCACGGCGATGGACAACGGCTTGCAGCAATTCATTTCCCGCGATTATATCGACAAAGTTCGGCAACGTCTCGCCACTTTGAAGAGCGCCGGAAAAGCAGCCTCTTTGCGCGATAAACTTTTTCCCTTATGAAACCACTTCACGAAATCACGGCGGCGGTTGTCGGCACAGGCTTTATCGGACCGGTCCATGTTGAGGCTTTGCGGCGATTGGGTGTTCGCGTTTCCGGCGTCCTGGGCTCGTCGGCGGAAAAGTCAGAAGCGGTGGCAAAGGATCTTGGTCTGCCACGTGGATACCGCGATTTTACTGAATTGTTGGCGGATCGCTTCGTTGATGTCGTCCATCTCACTTCGCCCAACCGCCTCCATCGCGAGCAGGTTCTGGCCTGCCTCGAAGCGGGCAAACATGTCGTCTGCGAAAAACCGCTGGCCATGTCTTCGAAAGAGACCGCTGAGCTCGTCAAGGCGGCGAAAGCACATCCGAATCTGGTGACTGCGGTCAACTACAATGTCCGATTCTACCCGCTCTGCCTGCAGGCGCGGGCGATGGTCCGCAATGGCGAAATCGGCGACATCCTCCACATTACCGGCAGCTACATGCAGGATTGGTTGCTCTACACTTCCGATTACAACTGGCGTGTCGACGCGGAGGAAGGCGGCGCGTTGCGGGCGGTGGGTGATATTGGCACGCATTGGCTCGACCTGCTCGGTTTTGTGACGGGACTCCATGTTGATGCGCTCCTCGCCGATCTCTGGACGGCGCACCCGGTGCGGCAACGGCCGGCGAATGCTTCCTTGGAAACTTTTACCGGTAAGTTGCAGTCAGGAGCGCGAACGACGCTGGACGTCCCGATCCAAACCGAAGACTACGGATCGATTCTCCTGAAATACTCCGGCGGCCAGCGCGGGGCGCTCACGGTTTCCCAGATTGCCGCTGGTCGCAAAAACTGTATCCGTTTTGAAATTGCAGGAACGAAAAAATCGCTGGCCTGGAACAGCGAATCGCCGCAGGAACTTTGGATCGGTGATCGTACCGCGCCCAATTCGGTTCTTATGACCGATCCATCCCTCTTGCATGATGAAGTCCGTCCCTTCGCCAACTATCCGGGCGGACACCAGGAAGGTTTTCCCGACACCTTCAAGCAGCTTTACCGCGCCATCTACGGCGATGTCCAGGTGGGCAAGCCTTCCGCCGCGCCTCTTTACGCCACCTTCGAGGACGGACATCGCGAGGTCGTCCTCTGCGAAACGATTCTGGAAAGTCACAAGAAAAACGGGTGGATCTCCCGCCTCTAAGAAAGGACCTGAACATGCAGCTCGGTTTTGTCAGCGCCATTTTGCCCGATTTGACCCTTGAACAGACCCTGGCCTTCGCGGCGGAGCAGGGCTTCTCGACTGTTGAAGCGATGTGCTGGCCTGTCGGGGCGGCGGAGCGCCGCTACGCCGGAGTCACGCATGTTGATGTCACCGACTTCAGCGAAAAGGAAGCGGAGAAGATCAAGAGCCTGACGAAAAAACACGGAGTTTCCCTTTCGGCCCTCGGTTATTATCCAAATCCGCTTTGCGCCGATGAAAAAGAGGCGGGAGTCTACATCGCCCATCTCAAGAAAGTTATCAGCGCCTCGGGGCTGATTGGCCTCAATCTCGTCAATACCTTCATTGGACGAGACCACACTCGTTCCATCGAGGACAACTGGAGTGTCTTCGATGAGCGCTGGCCGGAAATCGTCCGCTTTGCTGAAAGCTGTGGAGTCAAAATCGCGATTGAAAATTGTCCCATGCTCTTCACCAAGGATGAATGGCCCGGAGGCAAAAATCTCGCCATCTCGCCGAAAATCTGGCGGGAAATGCTCCGACGCATTCCTTCGCCCAGTTTCGGACTGAACTACGATCCGTCGCATCTCGTCTGGCAGTTCATGGACCCGGTGAAACCGATCGAGGAATTCCGCGAGCGGATTTTTCACGTGCACGCCAAGGACTTGAAAGTCTGGCGTTCGCGGCTGGATGATTGCGGTATCACGGACTTGGGCTGGAATAGTCCCAAGTTGCCGGGCCTCGGTGATGTGAATTGGCCGGACTTTTTCGCGGCTCTCACCCATATCCGCTATACCGGGCCGATCTGCATTGAGGTCGAGGATGCGGCGTACGAAGGTTCGCTCGATGACCGCAAGCGGGCACTCGCGCAATCGAGGCGTTTTTTGAAAAACTACGTTTGACCGTTTCACCGACGATGGCTCTCGGCGCAATATTTCGCGCCTGACTGTCCAATAAAAGAGAGCTCGATAGCGATTGTCATGGCATGATGCGGGCGGGCAGAGTACGCGTCCGGATTTATGACTTATCGCGAACAAAAAATGACCGTGCCCGCCCGCGTGGCGGATTTGCTGGGGCTCATGTCGCCAGCAGAAAAAATCGGCCAGTTGAACCAATTTCTCTGTGGATGGAAATGTTTCCACCGGTCGGCGGGCACGATTGAGTTGACCGACGAATTCAAGAATGCAGTGCGCAATGGCGGACAGGGAGCGATCTACGGCCTCTTTCGCGCTGATCCATGGTCGGGAATGTCACATGCAACGGGACTGCTGCCACAAGACGGTCCGCGTGTAGCGAACATGGTGCAGCGCTTTGCCATCGAAAATTCACGCTGGGGCATTCCATTGCTTTTGAGCGAGGAATGCCCGCATGGCCACATGGCCTTGGATGGGACGCTTTTCCCAACGAATCTTGGCGCTGCGTGCAGTTGGAATCCAGCTCTCTACGAAAAAGCGATCCAAGGAGCCGCGCTCGAGATTCGCAGTCGCGGAGGAAACCTGGGACTGATCACGGTCCTTGACCTGGCGAAAGACCCCCGCTGGGGCCGGACCGAGGAGACCTTTGGTGAGGATCCCTGCCTCTCGGCAAAGTTTGCGGAAGCAGCGGTGCGGGGATTGCAGGGGCCGGACGCGGAGTACTTTGGAAAAAAGAACGTGGGCGCTGTCGTCAAACATGCGGTAGCGCAGGGCGAGGCCGTGGGTGGACACAACGCAGCCCCGGCAATCATTGGAGAACGGGAGCTGCGCGAGATTTATCTGCCGGCACTCAAGGCATCCTTCCGCGCCGGGGCGGCGTCGATCATGGCGGCATATAATGAGATTGATGGACTCGCTTGCATAGGCAACCGGAAGCTGCTGACAGAGATGTTTCGCAACGAGCTGGGCTTTCGGGGCATGATCATGGCTGACGGCACAGCCATTGACCGGCTGCTGGAGTCGATGGGAGTGACCTTGCCGGAAGCTGCTGCCGTTGCCTTGCGGGCCGGGGTTGACCTTTCTCTTTGGGACAAAGCCTATCTGCATTTGGGCGAGGCGCTTGAGCGCGGCTTGATCCGGATGGAAGACCTGGATGCAGCGACGGGGCGCGTATTGGCGCTCAAGTTTCGCTTGGGACTCTTCGATCAACCGTACACGGATGAAGGTTATGCGGTGACGACGAGATCGGAAATGCTTCGTGAAACCAACCTTGAGCTCGCGCGCGAATCTTTGGTGCTATTGAAAAATGAGAAAAATTTCCTGCCACTCTCGCGGACATTGAAACGAATTGCGGTGCTCGGTCCCAACGCAAACCACGTCTACAATCAATTAGGCGACTACACGCCCTCTCAACGCGAAGATCATGTCATCACCTTGCTTCAGGGCATTCGGGCAACAGTGTCGAAAGAGACAGAGATTGTCCATCGACAGGGATGCGGTATCAAGAAAATGGATGATACGGGTCTCGCCGAGGCGGTGAAGGTGGCACAGGAAGCGGATGTGGCCATCCTTTGCCTGGGTGGCGCGAGTACGCGGCCCTTTGATGCCGTGTTCGCTCCGAATGGCGCCATGATCCCCGGCAAAATTGAGGCCGAAACCGACTGCGGCGAAGGCTTTGACGCCGCGTCCATGCGGCTGCCGGGATTGCAGGAGGAGTTGTTCCGGCGTGTGCTGGCAACCGGGACGCCAACCATTGTCGTGCTTGTGCAGGGGCGTCCCTATGCGATACCCGAAATTGCGAAAAAAGCGCACGCCATCCTCGCCGCATGGTATCCAGGACAGGAAGGTGGCCGCGCGGTAGCCGAGGCGCTTTTTGGCGAGATCAATCCGTCCGGGAAACTGTGCCTTTCCGTGCCACGCAGCGAGGGCCAGTTGCCCGTTTACTACAATCACAAACCCCTGGCGCGGGGAGATTATCAGGATCTATCCGCAGTGCCGCTCTATCCCTTCGGCTATGGCCTGAGTTATACACATTTTGGCTATCGTGATCTGGTCATCGAACCGCTCCATGACATAAAGTCCGCATCTTTCAAAATAATGGTGATGGTTGAGAACCAGGGCGACCGGGCCGGGGCCGAAGTCGTCCAGCTTTATCTGCGCGACAAGACCGCCTCGATCATCCGGCGCGTGGCCGAGTTGAAAGGCTTCCACAAGGTCATCCTGCAACCCCGGGAATCGCGGCAAGTGAGCTTTGAACTTGGCGAGGAGGAGTTGGGTTTATGGAATTCCGAGATGCATTGGGTAGTTGAACCCGGTGAATTCGAGGTTCACATAGGTGGCGATTCCACAGCTGCCTTGTCCGCGGTGTTTACCGTGAAACGGAACGAATCTACGTAAATCACGACGATCGAAGAATTATGCCGCCTAAAAAAAGACCGGGCAGCAACTCGACAGGAGCTGCCACCCGGCCAGGGGAGGAATGAATGAACTTACATAGGAATAGACCCGGTCAGAGACGGAACGTTCAAGCCTCTGTGATTACAATGCGGTAACCCAATCCGTTTGCGCCGGAGGGCTTAAAAAATCTGTTTCGCCAGGAGTCCCGGATACTCCCGGGACAATTTCACGATCAATTCGCCGAAGATCGTGTTGGCCCAAGCGAACCATGAACGGGTGAATCTTTTCGCATCGTCCTTCCAAAAGGATTCGTGCATGAAACCAGTGCCCGCATGGCAGCGTTTCAGGATGCCGAGGCAATGGATAATTTCCTTCTGCGAAGTGCTGGTCATCGCCTGTATGACAAGCGCCATGGGCCAGATATAGCCCTGTCCGATATGCGGGCCTCCGACTCCTTCGCCCGCGCGACCTTTGAAGTAGTAAGGATTATGGGTGCTGAGAATAAATTGGCGCGTGCGTTGGTAGACGGGATTGCTCACTTTGCCGAAACCGAGATAAGGCAGGCTGAGCAGATTCGGTACGTTGGCGTCGTCCATCAGATAGTGGGATCCGAAGCCATCCACTTCATAGGCATAAATGCGGCCATATACCGGATGGCGAACGATGCCGAACCGGGTAATGGACGTGAAAATTTCTACTGCCAATTTTTCCGCGCGAAGAGCAAGCTTTACCTGCCCTTTTAGCTTTCGAAGCAAAATGGCAATTTGCCGCAAGCAAACCACGGCCATGGCATTGGCGGCAATGGGGAAGGGGAGCATGGAGCCGTCGTCCGAGGGACGAAAAGGGCTTTTGCTCAAGCCGCAGCGGGCTCCGGGATGGCCGGTCCCAAAGGGCACGGTATCGGCGGGATTGTGTCCAGCACGCGCGAAGGTGTATTGGTCGTAGCCGGGTTCGCCGATCCCAGACTGCTGGATAGTGATCGTCTCAAGCACGAGTTGGACGCAATGAATCCAGCTGGCATCAAAGGGGGTCAGGTCTCCCGTCGCCGCGTGATAGCCGCAGGCCAGACGCAGCACGGCGCAAAGGCTGTCGAGTTCGTATTTGCGTTCGTGCACGCCGGGGCGCATTACCGTGCGGTCGGTTATCCAGCGGCTGACTTTGCTGCCATCCTTGTAGAAAGCATTGGCGTAAGGATCGAGTATCACACACCGGGTCTGGCGCCGGATGACGCCCTCAATCAGGCGACGCAAGGCCGGGTCCTGCCTGAGGAAGGGAAGATAGGGCCAGACTTGGTTGGTCGAATCGCGCAGCCACATGGCGTCGATATCGCCGGTGATGACAAAGGTGTCGGGCCGTCCCTGGCGATCGGTTCCGTGGTCGATAGTTGTATCGAGCGTATTGGGCAGGCAGTTGCCGAAAAGCCACGCCAACTCCGGGTCGCGGATATTGCCGGAAATAGCGCGGATGGCCGCTTCAATGGCCGGGCTCGTGAAACAACGTTTTAAGAGGGCGGGTCTTCTGCTGGTCAGTTTTTTTCTCATGGTTGCCGGAAAGTGGGTTGAGTGAAGAGTCTGGAACTTTCGCCCTCGACTCTACGTGGAGGTAGGTATATCCGGAAAATGAAATCGATTCCTCTTTTCAACCGATCTTCATCGGGTTAAGCAACGGCTGCCAGCGCCTGACTATGACGAATCCTTTCGCCGCGCAAATTGAGTCGACCATCCGGATAAATACCTACAAGTGGTGGGTGCTGGCCGTGGTGCAGAGTAGCATTCTCCTCGTCGGGATCGACTCCACAATCGTCAACCTCGCGCTTCCGACAATCTCGAAGGACCTCGACGTCTCGGTCACTCTTTCGCAGTGGGTGATCGCGGCCTTTTTCATTGCCACGGCTTTAAGCCTCCCGGTGGCCGGGCGCCTCGCCGACATGCATGGGCGCAAGACGGTTTTTGTCGGGGGTTTTGCCGTCTTCACCGTCGCTTCGGTCTTGTGTGGGCTGGCTCCGAATATCGAGGTCCTCATTGCCATGCGCGTTCTGCAGGCCCTCGGCGGCGCGGCGTTGCTGGCCAACAGCAACGTCATTTCGCTGGCGGTGTTTCCCTTTGAGCAACACGGATTGGCGATGGGCATCAACGGCACGGTCTACTCGGTGGGATATGCGCTGGGCTTTACTGTGGGCGGGTGGTTCATCTCGGCCTTTGGCTGGCGATCGATCTTTCTCGTCAATCTCCCCATCGGGATCATCGCCATCGCTCTAGGTTTGATTATCCTCATCGAGTCCCGCCTGACATTGGGAAAGAAAACCGGAGAAACTTTTGATTACGTCGGCATGGTCTTTTCCATTGTGGCGATTGGAGGCCTGATGATCGGTCTCGAGGGCTGGGCGAACCACGGACATCTCACCGGTCTTCGCGTGGGACTGCTGGTGTCGGGGGCCGTTTCGTTGATCGTTTTTATTGCCGTGGAATTACGGGCCGCCTCGCCTTTACTCGATGTCCGGCTTTTTCGTCTTACTCTTTTCAGCGTCGGCACCTCCACCCGTTTTTTGAACAACGGCATCGGCGCGTCTGTCGCCTTCTTGATTCCTTTCTACACCCAGATTGCGCTCGGTTTTACACCGCTGCAAAGCGGGTTGCTCATGTTGCCCTATTCGGTTGCTCTCGGGTTATGTGGCCCCTTGGCGGGACGGCTTTCCGACCAGTTCGGCGCACGGTGGATGACCTCGGGAGCTTTTTTCAGCGGCGGACTCGCCCTCTTCTGGCTATCCACGTTGAAGGAGATTCCGCCCGGTGCCAGCTTGGACGGGACGATCTTCCACGTTGCCTTGGGCATGCTTTTTCTTGGGGCGGCCTCCGGTTTTTTTGTTTCTCCCAACAACAGCATCACGCTCAATGCGGTTCCATCTCACCAGACCGGCGTGGCCTCTGGATGTCTTTGGTGCATGAGTTTCCTGGGCACTGCCGTCGGGACCGCTTTCAGCGCGGCCGTTCTGCATAACGGAGAGAGTTCAGCCGGAGGCAAGGAGGCGATGCAGTATCACGCCACTGGACTGGTGGACCCGGTGTTGGAGACGATCCTGTTGCGGCAACAAACCGAGGTCTTTCATTTTCTCATGGTTTTTAGTCTCATCGGGTGTGTGACTTGTTTCCTTCGGGGGGCAGGATCGCGCGAGAAAATGACCGCATGAAACCGCTAGCCGGCAATGTCCATTTCCAGTCCGCACTCTTCGATTTTCAGCTCATTCGTGCGTTGCATCATTCGCGTTACGGGGGGCCGGACTTCGGCGAATGCCTCGCCATTGCACTGCGCATCAAAGACGACAGCCGCGAGGATTGGTATAAAGAATGGACCGAGGTCGGGGAACGGACACGTGCCCAGGCGGAGTCCTTTCTTGCCCAGGGCAATGTAACCAGCGCGCGCCGCACGTTTTTGCGCGCATTCGAATGCCATCGCTCCGCTGCCTACTTCCTCCTTGGGAATCCCGCGGATCCGGTGCTTCATGAAGTGGTGGACCGGATGCAATCCTGCTTCCGCAAGGCCGGTGAGCTCATGAGCGGGCGCATGCACATTTTGTCCATTCCTTACGAGAAAACAACGCTGCCCGGTTATTTTATCCAGCCCGAGGGCGCGCCCCCGACAAGGCCCACGCTCTTTATCAATACCGGCTACACTTCCTTCTGCGAGGAGTCCTACTTTTTTGGTGGCGTTGCGGCGCTGGAACGCGGGTGGAACGTTCTTTTCTATGATGGTCCCGGCCAAGGGTCTGTTCTGATCAAGCAGAGACTTCCCTTCCGGCCCGAGTGGGAAAAGGTTTTCACTCCAATCGTGGACCATGCGCTGACGCTTCCGGGAGTCGATCCGAAGGCGTTGGCTGTTTTTGGCCGCAGCTTCAACGCGCTGCTTTCCGTCCGAGCCATCGCGCGCGATCCCCGCATTGCCGCTTTCATGGCTGATCCGGGGGAATACAACAAATATCGCGATGTCGTCCGGGATTTTCCTCCGGAGGCTCTCGCGGCCTTTGATCGTGGCGATGATCAACCGCTGGCCCGTTATCTTGAGGAACAAATGCAGAACCCAGATGTCGGTCTCTCCTACAAATGCCGGATCAAGGCCCACGGCGCCGTCAATGCAGTTGACTACATACGCGAGTTGAAAAAATACGACTTCACTGATTTCCTCGATTCCATCCAATGCCCAACGGCCATCTCCTGTGCAGACCACGACGATCGTGGTACCGAGCAGGCGAAGGAGATGTACAATGTGTTGAAGTGCGAAAAGGCCTATTTTCCTTTCCGTGCGGAACAGGGGGCCGGAGAGCACTGCCAGGTCGGTGCACCTGGACTTTGTTACCAGACTTTTTACGACTGGCTGGAGCAGATTTTCCGCCACGCTTCCTCAGCATAAGATTCACCGTTTTTGCGCTTATCGCCAGACAGGCCATGGGGTGGCAGACAATGTGCTCGCCATCGTGGAAAAGGGCGGGTATCCCAAAGCTGGATCACATTGCCGGAACCGCCCGAAAAAATATGAAGCCACTGCTCTTTCTTTGCCTGGGACTTCTGCTGCCCGGGATTTTGCACGCAGTCGAGGACCCGCCCAAGTACGCCATCCAGGGAAAGTACTCGCTCCCTTTTGAAATCTACGATCCTGCCTTCAGCAAGATCATCGGCGAAAAACCGGGCATGACCCTGCTGGCCAACGGCTTTGGCTTCGCGGAAGGACCTGTCTATTTTTCCCGCAAGGAAGGAAGCGATGAAGGCTTCCTCATCTTCACCGACATGGTGAACGACAACATCAACATGATCGAGTGGTACGGGGCCAAGCCGTTCAACAAGATTTCCAATTTATCTTGGAGCTCCACTGCCCAGTTCCGTTGGCCGGCCAGTCGCGCTATTGGACAGACCTCCGATTTGTCCGGCAATCTTCTGACCTGCGAGATGGCCAGCCGGCGTGTCTCCATCACCGCCAGGGATGGCAGCGTGAAGACGCTGGTAGGCTCCTATAAGGGTACCCCGCTGAATTCTCCCAACGATGTTGTCGTCAAGTCGGACGGAACGGTCTGGTTCACTGATCCCACCTACGGTTCGCTGAAATATCCGCAGGAGGCGAATCTTCCCTGCAACGTCTACCGTTTCGATCCCAAGACCAACGATCTGACCGTGATCATCTCGGACTTGGTCATGCCCAACGGCATTGCCTTTTCGCCTGACGAGAAATTGCTCTACGTGATTGACAGTGGAGCCAGCATGGCCGCATTTACTTATCACGAGGATGGGCCGCACGATATCCATGTCTACGATATATCCTCAAATGGCAAGACCGTCTCGAATGGCCGCGTCTTCGCCACGGTGGCGCCGGGCTTTCCCGACGGCATGCGCCTTGATGTAAACGGCAATCTTTACGTCGGCGCGCTCGATGGCATCCAGGTCTTCAATCCCGCCGGCAAGTTGATCGGGAAAATGTTGCTGCCCCGCCAGACAGCCAACATGTGCTTCGGCGGCAAGGACAATAATATTCTTTTCATTACTTCATCGGACGCGGTCTGGGCTGTCCGGCTCAACACCAAGGGGGCCAAGCCGGTACCTGTACTTCCCGGAGGAGATAAATCATGAGCCCGTTCATGAAGGGCATCAGTTATGCGATGGCGTCCTATTTTTTCATGGCGCTCTATTCGGTTTTTCTGAAAAAGGCCTCGGGCACGGGTGATTCGGTGGTCTGGATCAATTTCATCTCCTATTTTACGGGTGCGATTATCCTCACGCCCTACATGATGACCAAGGGAACCGCCTTTCTGAAGACATCCCATTTCCCCACCCACCTTGGTCGGGCCTTCTGCGGGGTCCTTTCCAGTTTTCTCTACACGAGCTCGATGGCCTACATCCCCTTGGTCAGCGCCACGCTGTTCTTCAATACTTCACCCCTCTTTATCCCGTTGCTGTCGATTTTTATCCTCGGCGCCACGGTCGGCTATAAGGATTGGATCGCGGTCTTCATCGGCTTCGTCGGTGTCGTTGTCATTATGCATCCTTGGTCGGCAGCCCCCGCTGCCGCAGCGACAGTGACAACCGCGCAAGGCCACAGCGGGATGGGAGAGCTGATTGCGCTCGGCTCGGGCTTCTTTCTCGGTCTCGGCTACATCTTCGTGAAAATGCTGACCGCGACGGACAGCAAGACGCTCATCACTTATTATTTCTGCGTGTTCGCCAGCTTGATGCAGCTCCCTTTCGTCTTTTTTGTTCCCCATATGCCTGCCTGGTCGAGCATCGCCTTTGCGGCGGGCTCAGGCTTTATGATGGTGGCGGTCCAGTTCTTTCTCGCCGCGGCCTACAGTTACGCTGACGCCTCCAAGATCGGTGCGCTGCAATACAGCTCCCTGCTTTTCGTTGGCCTCATCAGCTGGATTCTCTGGAACGAGGTGCCCAGCCTGATGAACCTCGCGGGCATGGCGCTCGTCGTCGTGGGCGGCATTATGATTGTCACGCAAAGCACTTCCAAACCAACACCTGCAATCCATCCAACCTCAACCTAGGAAATCTATGGCAATTCCCATCCGGCGTTTGAATCATATCACAGTCAGCGCGCCCTCCGGCGAAGAGGCGAAAGCCCGCGAATTTTACGGCAATGTTATTGGACTGAAGGAGATCGACCTTCCGCCCGCTTTGACGAAGGTCTACGAAATCGTCTGGTTCGATCTCCTCGATTTCATCCTCCATATCGAGTTCACCCATCACTACATCCAGCCCAAGACCTGGACGGAGAACGGAGTGCTGATGCTTGGGCGCCACACCGCCATCGAAGTCAAGGGCATCAAGGAAGTCCGTAAGACCATTGCCGATTCAGGCGCCGTCATTCACGAAGCCGTGGTTCTGGCTGATCGCGATCGTTTTTATTGCGAAGATCCGTTCGGAAACGTCCTCGAGATCATCGAATTCCACAAAGACCAGACAGCCTAGCAATCGGCAGGATGTACTGCTGAGAGAGGGCGATTCGTCGAGTACGAGTCGCCCTATGGGAGTAGATCGGATCAGATGATCCGCTTGATGACGTTGAGCAGTCCCTGTTTGAGCGCTTTCTGGTGATGGCTGCGTGCGCGCGTATCGGAAAGAATTGTCGCGCGGTTTCTCACATACCAGTCGTAGCTCTCAATGAACATCTGGTTATTGGAGTAGGTGGAGGACCATCCCAATTCCTTCTTCGCCTTGGTGACATCGAAATAAAGTGAGCGCCCGTACATGAGTGCGTGATAAGGGCCGAGCGGGGACATGCTGAGCAGATCGGCTGTTTTCATGCCGACTTCAACCGGCCACCGAGGAAGCGAAACGACCCGTGAGCCGGTCTTGGCGTAGATGCAGAGATTTTCCAGGACTTCGCGCATCGTACCGAATTCTTCCGTGCCAATATTATAGAACGTGAAGCCGGGACGACCGGCGGCCTTGATGCAGGCGTCAGCGAGGTCTTCGGCATGGACGAACTGATAGATATTGTCGCCCTTGCCCAGCACAGGGACGTTGTAGCCTTCCACCAGCCATTCAAATAAAATCTGGAAAATACCAAGCCGACCGTGGCCCATGATGGTCCGGGGACGGACGATGGTGACGTCGAGCCCCTGTTGCGAATAGTCCTGGCAGATTTTTTCTCCCGCATATTTGGCGGCGCCGTAGGCTTCCATCGGGCTGGGGGCTGTCTCTTCCGTGACCGGATTTGCTTTCGGAACACCGAAGACGGCGCTTGATGAGGTATAGACGACTTTTTTGACGCAGCAGGCGTGGCTCGCTTGCAGGAGGTTGGACGTGCCTTGTTCGTTGACGGAGGTGAAGAGAGCATGGTCCTTGGCGAGAGGTACCTGGGCGACATTATGGAAGACATAGTCCATGCCGGTACATGCCTTCGTCACAATCGCGAGGTCCCGGATATCACCGCCGATGAATTCGACGTTTTCCTGGCTTTGTGGGGGATTGAGATCAAAGACCCGGACCGTGTGACCCGCTTGTAAAAGACGATTCACCAGAGTCTCACCAAAATAACCGGAACCGCCCGTGACAAGTGCGCGCATGAGAGGTTTGATAGTCGATGAAATCAGCGTTTCGACAAGGCCGGATCGCCGAGCCAGTCGCGCAGACTACGGCGCATTCCTTCCTCGAGCGCGACCGAAGGCGTGTAACCGAGCTCCCGCTTGGCTTTGTCGACAGAGCAGGCGATAGTCTTGTTCATTTCGGAAAGGACATGGATTTTCTGGTGATAGAGTCCGGCGGCCTGGAGTGTCGCGTCGATCATCAGGGCGACTTCGCTGGCGAGGCCAGGCAGGCGCATCCGCTTGTGAGCGCATGTCTGGCCGAATTCGGTTTCAAGAAGCCGTTCGATGGTGTCGATGATTTCATTCATCGAATAGGGCCGTTCATCGGCGACCCAATAAGTCTGGCCGGTGGCGCGAGGCGTGGCAGCGGCGAGGATGAGCCCTTGCGCGAGATTGGTCAGATACGCCATGGAACGCCGGTTTTCGCCGGAACCGACGATGGGGCCCTTGCCGTCGCGGACCATCTTGAAAAAGAGAATTTGCCGGTCGGGTTGATAGGGGCCGTAAAACCACGGGGCGCGGATGACAACGGTCTCAATTTTACCCTCGGCGGAGACGCGGGCGACTTCCTGCTCGAGCAGCATCTTGGAGCGGCCGTAGTTCATGTAGGGATTGTAGGGGGAATCCTCGACAAAGAGATGATCCGGGTAAGGGTTGCATCCCAAGGGCGAATTCGAGGAGACGATCACGGCCCGATTGACGCCGCGAGCGACGGCGGACTGCAGGAGCTCCTTCGCGGCCCCGACATTGATGTCGTAAAACTCGCGTACACGTTTGACGGGATGGATGATGCCGGCGAGATGAAAGAGGGCCGCACCGGTGGCGTTGTCGAGGAAACGGTCCCGCGTTGCGGCATCACGCAAGTCGCCCTCGACAATTTCGATACTGGGAGAAATGCGTTTCAGCATGGAGACATCAGAGCCGGGCAGGACCAGACAACGGACGAGCGAGGTGATCGGCTCCAGATCAGGTCGATCCGGCATACCTTGGGTGAGGGCTGTGACGAGATTCAGGCCGAGCCAGCCATTGGCTCCGGTAACAAGGGCGAGAGGATATTTTTTCATGGATTGGTTTCAAGAAAGTGGCGGGCGTTGCGCCGCGCGAAAGCCATGATGCCACCCTGGGGATTCACGCCGGGTGCCGTGCAAAGAAGGCTCCCGTCGGCAATGTAGAGACCGGGTTCATCGTGGACGGCACCGTAGGAATTGGTCGCGCAGACAGCGCGATTTTCTCCCATGGGGCAACTGGAAAAAAGATGGATCGTCATCAGATTGGTCCGGTCGGCAGGAATGCTATTGGGAATCAGTGAGAGATCCTCCACGGAATGGAGGGGACGAAAACCGGCGATGCTAGGATAGACTGCGCCCGCTTGGGCTGCG
>Ga0068863_100000256_pt1 | contig 55559 bp, 54 predicted proteins | sample KBSSwiS62_FD_66596 | JGI IMG/M metagenome (GOLD analysis project Ga0068863, IMG submission 66596) | Switchgrass rhizosphere microbial communities from Kellogg Biological Station, Michigan, USA - KBS Switchgrass S6-2 | ecosystem: Host-associated > Plants > Roots > Rhizosphere > Soil ... | reverse complement strand
CGATGATCGACGTCACCCACGGCCTGATGGCCGACAAGACGATCATCGCCGTGGGCGAGATGAAGGGCGTGTACCTCGAAGAGGCGATGATTCTCACGGCCAAGACCGGCACCTGCGTGGTCACCGGCATGGGCTCGATGATGGACGTCGACGTGAAGCTCAACCTCTTCCTGTTCACCATGCTTCAGAAGACGTTGAAGGGCAACATCTTCGGTGGCGGGAGCTCACACATCGAGACGCCGAAGCTGGTCGGCCTCTACAAGTCGGGTCAGCTGAAGATCGACGAGATGGTCACCACGACCTATTCGCTGGAGAACATCAACGACGGCTATCAGGACATGCTGGACGGCAAGAACATTCGCGGCGTCATCAAGTTCAGCGAAGCCGACTGGTAACCAGTTCGATCACCGCGCCGAACGTTCGCAACTGCGCGGGGCTCAAGCCGTCGAACACGACGGAGCGCACCAGTTCGACATGTCCGGGAGCGGCGGCATCCAATGCCGCGCGGCCAGCAGAGGTGAGTTCGACGGTCGCGCTGCGACGGTCGTCGCCGCTGCCGTGGCGATCCACCAGGTCGCGGCCGCGCATCCGTCGCAGCTGATGTGACAGCCTGCTCTGCTCCCACCCCAGCACCTCGCCGAGCTCGTTGATGCGCTGCGGCCCCCGCTCGGACAGCGCCACCAGCACGTCGTAGTCCGCCAGCGACAGTTCACAGTCCTGTTGCAGCTGGCGGTGCATGGCGGTCTGCAACCGGCTCGCCATCTCCAGGTACCCTCGCCACACCTTCTGCTGCTCGTCGGTCAGCCACATGGAATACATGACACATCATCTATGTTGTCGGAGTCAACGCCGCCCACCTAGGCTGGCCAAGACACCAGGAGTGATGCCATGACCGCACCCACTGTCGACATCAGGCGCGCCGACGATCGCCTGACGACCAAGATCGACTGGCTGGACTCCAAGCATTCCTTTTCGTTCGGCAGCCATTACGCTCCCGACAACACCCACCACGGACTGCTGCTCGTCAACAACGACGACATCGTCAAGCCCGGCACAGGGTTTGACACCCACCCCCACCGCGACATGGAGATCGTGACGTGGGTGCTGCGCGGGTCACTGGTGCACCAGGACTCGACCGGACACTCCGGCGTGATCTATCCCGGCCTGGCCCAGCGCATGTCGGCAGGCCGCGGCATCCTGCACTCGGAGAAGAACGACTCGTGGACGCTGACCGGATCCCAAACCCATGACGACCCAGTGCATTTCGTGCAGATGTGGGTGGTGCCCGACGAGTCCGGTATCACGCCGGGCTACCAACAGCTCGAGATCGACGACGAGTTGCTGCGCGGCGGGCTGGTGACCATCGCGTCGGGTATGCCCGAACACAGCGACGACGCCGCGATCACCATCCGCAACCGCTACGCCGCGCTACACGGCGCGCGTCTGCAGGCGGGCCAGTCCGTCGAGCTGCCCGAGGCGCCCTATCTGCACCTGTTCGTTCCCCGCGGCGAGGTGACCCTCGAGGGCGCCGGGCCGCTGCACGAGGGCGACGCGGTGCGGTTCACCGGATCGGGCGGCCAGCGCGTCACCGCCTCCGAGCCCGCAGAGATTCTGGTCTGGGAGATGCATGCGGGTTTGGCTGCGGCGTAAGCGAATTGGCGCCACGCTGGTCGGGCTGGTGCTGATCGCGGCGTGTGCATCCGAGCCTGCCCCGCAGGGCAGCCCGACGATCTCCGCGACACCCACTGCGGCGGACCTGGTTCCCGTCACCGTGCAGGTCGCGCCGGACCTGGCGCAAGCCCCGTTCGACCAGCCGCGCCAGGCACTGGTACCCGCCGGCTGGACGCTGTCGGTATGGGCGCGCGTCCCCAACGCCCGGATGGCCGCGTTCGCGCCGGACGGCAGCCTGCTGGTGTCGGTGCCGAGCCGTGGCCAGGTGGTCAGGCTTCAATCCGGCCGCGACTCCGTGCTGCTCGACGGGCTCGATCAGCCTCACGGCCTGGCATTCTCAGGTGACACGCTGTACGTCGCCGAGAGCGATCAGATCGACACCTACGGGTATGTCGGCGGCACAACCAGCAACCGCCGCACCATCGCCGACGGCCTACCGGATGCCAAGAGCCCCGAGCTGGGCGGCGCGTACGCGCATGCGCTGAAGAGCGTCGCGGTCGGACCCGACGGCGCGGTGTATTTCTCCATCGGCTCGACCGGCAACGTCACCGCCGACGACCGCACTGCGAACCCGCCGCGCGCCGCCATCATGCGAATTCCGCCCGGCGGCGGGCCCGCTCAAGCGTTTTCGACCGGTGTCCGCAACGGGACGGGCCTGGCGGTCGGGCCGGACGGTTCGGTGTGGACGGCGGTCAACAACCGCGACAACGTCGCCGACCCGCAAACCGGAGACGCCACCGCCGATTACGTCAGCGGCCATCCACCCGAGGCCGTGGCACGGCTGACACCAGGACGCGAATTGGGTTGGCCCTACTGCAATCCCGATGGTGGGCCTGCCAACTTGTCGTTCATTCGCGACGTGCAGACCAACGCCGACGGCAGCAGGCTGGACTGTGCGGCTTTGCCACCTGTCGAGCAAAGCCTCGGCGCGCACGCCGCGCCGCTTGGGATGAGCTTCACCGACAACGCGCTGCCTGCGCCCTACGCCTCGGGCGCGCTGGTCGGCGTGCACGGATCATGGAACCGCCAGCCGCCGTACCCGCCCGAGGTGGTGTTCTTCCCTTGGCACAACGGCACTCTCGGTGATGCGCAGACCCTTGTCGGCGGTTTCCAGTCCGACGATGGCACGCGATGGGGCCGCCCCGTCGCAGCCGTAACCGGCCTGGACGGAGCGGCCTACATCACCGACGACTACGCGAACGCCGTCTATCGGTTGGCGCCGCCCGGTCGCTAACGCGCTGGGGTGCCCGTGCCCCGCCGCCCGGTGATGGCCAGGTAGACCGCGATCAAGACGATCGCCACCACCACGCCAACGAGGAACGGAATGACCGCCCACCCGCCGTTGGAGTTGGAATAGCCGACCTGATAGGTAACCCATGAGCCGATCAGCGACCCGATGATGCCCAGGACGATCGTCATGATGACGCCGATGCTCTGCCTGCCCGGCATGAGCAGTCGCGCCAGCGCGCCGACGATCGCTCCGACGACGATCGCGCTGATGATTGTGCCGATCATGTTCTGCTCCTCGCGTTGAAAGTTCGACCAACGCCCGGTTACCCGTTCCAGCGAATTTCACTCCGCGCAGCTAAGGGTGCGATCCACCCGAGGCCCAACCGATACCTAGCTGTTATCAAAGTTGACTGTGTGTCGGCTGTGATTAATGTGGTTTTGTTTTCCGCTGATTCAGCAAAGGGGCGACCGTGCCGATTTCACGCGCAATCCTGCGGCGATTCGCGGCGTGTGCCGCGACGCTGTCGGTGTGCGCCGCGCTGGCGACGACGGCCACCCCGCTCGCCCGCGCCGCCGACGGCCGCGAGTTGCTGGCGGGTGCCATCGCCAACACCCGAGGCTCCTACCTGGTCTATAACTTCGGCGGCGGTGCACCCGCCCCGATGCTCAATGCCGCAGGCAATTGGTACGAGATGAGCAACGGCGGCCACCTGATGATCATCAAGTCCGCCGCGCAACGGCTGGCGCCGCGCCTGCTCGTCGATTCGCATTCCGGCTATCAAGCCCGCTGTGAACGAGATCCGCGGGCGCGCACGGGCGAAGGCCTCTGGCAGGCCTCCGAGGTGTACACGCCGCTGCAGGCCTGGCAAGCGCTCGGTGAGCCGACGATCGCGATCAACGCGAACTTTTTCGACGTACGCGGCCAGAAGGGCGGTTCGTGGAAGTCCACCGGATGCAGTTCTCCGCTGGGCGCCTACGTCGACAACACGCGAGGGCAGGGCCGCGCCAACACCGCGGTGACGGGCACCATCGCCTACGCCGGTAAGCAAGGACTGTCGGGCGGTGGCGAAAGCTGGAGCGCGCTGTCGACGATGATCCTGCCCGTCAGCGGCGCACCCTATGTCGTATCGCCCAGTGGCCCACAGGATTACGACGCAGCCACGCCGACCATCCAAGGTCTGGTCGACAAGGGCGCACGGTTCGTCGCGGTGAGCGGCATCGGGCTGCTGACACCCGGCGACACCGGACAGCTCAACGACGGCGGCCCCAGCGCGGCCCGCACCGCACTGGCGTACTCCAAGAGCAAGGACGAGATGTACGTCTTCCAGGGCGGCAGCTACACACCGGACCAGATCCAGGATCTGTTCCGCGGGCTCGGCAGCGACTCTGCGATCCTGCTCGACGGCGGCGGCTCCTCGGCAATCGTGCTGCGCCGCGACACCGGCGGCATGTGGGCCGGAGCCGGTGTGCCGGACGGCAACTGCGACACCCGTCAGGTGTTGTGCGACTCTCGCGAACGCGCACTGCCCAGCTGGTTGGCGTTCAACTAGCCGCCGGTCACCGACTTCGTCAGCCCGCCGAGGGCACCCGTCAGGCCGCCGGTGACACCGCCGACGGTTCCTGCGACACCACCGGTGACACCACCGACCGTGCCGGCCACCCCACCGGTGACACCGCCGACGGTGTTCGTCACACCACCAACGACGCTGCCGACGGGGTTGCTCGGCTTCGGCGACGCGGACGGGCCTGCCGGCTTCACCGTCCCAGTCGACGTCGTTGAACCGGCAGACGGAGTCTTTGTCGTGGTCGGTTTCGCCGCCGTCGTTTCTTCCTCGGACTCTTCGGCGGCGCTCTGGTCGGCGGCCTGGGTCGCAGGCGGCGCGGTCGCAGGCGCCTGCGGCGCCGTTGTCGAGAGCGTGACCGTCTTCGCGTCGGCCGATGGGAGTGCATTGGCGGCGACGGGCGCAACCTGTTGCGTAATGAGGCCGGGCAGGCCATTGAGGAGGTCACCGAGACCGCCGAGTGGGCCGAGGACTCCGGTCAACAGCTTCAGCAGTCCAGTGATCGCGTTCGGTGTTCCCGGCGTCGGATGTCCGCTGAAGAACTCCTTCTGGAATCCGTTGACCAACGAACCGATGACGTCACCGGGTACCAGTCCCCAGTTGATGTCGGGGAACGACATGAACGGCGTTGGCACGCCTGCCTCGTCGAGCGTCCTGGTGTACGTGCCGTCCGGGTTGCGGACGACGTCGGTGTAACCGAGATTGACCAGGCTGGTCATCGCCGGGGCGAGCGCATTGGCGAACATGCCCAACGGGTTCATGTTCGCGAACGCGCCAAGCGTCATCAGGTTGGTCAAATCCGCTCCGAGATAAAGCGGTTCGAGTAACGGCAGGCTGTTCGTCGGAAGCGTGAGATAGAGGTTGAGTGCCAGCGGGTCGTTGAGGTCGAGGGTGCGTCCCAGGGCTGCCTGAATCTGAGCCAACAGCTGTGGGGACATGTTCGACGTGTCGATGCCACGCAACAGGTAGGTGGGCAGCATCGCACCCATCAGCGAGTTCGCCATCGAGAACGGGTTCGGCCACGCCGCGAAGTCGGACATGATGTCGTACTCGACTGTCGCGTCCACCTTGACCGGGATCAGGTTCGCACCGCCAAGCGACAGTCCGGTGTTCAGAATCGGGATGCCGCCACTGCTTTGCACTTCAGTGTCCGGTGTGACGGTGTCGATCCCGAACAACCCCGCGATCGGGAAGAAGCGGGCGAACAGTCCGCCGTTCGCGCGACCGGGGTTGCGCAACAAGATCATTGGCAACACCGTGAAGCTGCCGAGCAGCGGGTCGGTTGCCTTCGTCGGCGATTTCGCGCCGCCCGGTTGGTAGGGCAGCTGATCGACGACCTGCTGATAAGCGGAGCCCGCGGCGAACGCGCCGAGTCCGAACCCGACCACGATCGGCACGCGCACCTTGGCCGCGTCGATGTCGACGGGCAGGTTGTTGACGATATGCTTCAGCGCCGAAAGCAGGTCCCCCACTGGGACATTCACGGGCAGGTCGAGAGGAAGCCCGATCGGCAAGCCCAGCGGGTTGGCGATGATGTTGCCGAGCGGCAGGTCGACGTTGCCTTCGAGACGGTCGATCAGTGTGCTGACCAAACCCTTGAGCCCGATATCCAGATACGTCGTGCTGTTGATCGCATTGGCAACCGAATTCGGGAATCCTGGAACCCAGCCCAGGTCCAGTCCCAGCATCTTCAGCAGCGTGAAGGGCGGGCCGGTGGTGATCAGTTTGACGCCGGGAAGGTTCAGATTCGACAGGTTGAGCGGGTCGCTGAGGTCAAGGCCGAGCAGCCCGAGCAGATTGATCAGCGTCGTGTTGCCGCTGGCGTCGGTGATGCCGAGCGTCGAAAGAGCCGACAGCAGAACAGGAGTCAAGATGGGTCCCGCACTGTCCAGCAGCACGCCACCGAGGTTGATCGGAATCGCGCCGAGCACACCCTCGAGTAGCGACGGCGGGATCTTCATGAGCAGGCTCGGAAGATCAAGGCCCGCAGACTTAGCCAGCGCGGCCAGGTTGAGGTGCCCCACGAGCGCGCGCAGCAGCATGTCGCCGACCTGCTGCGCGAAGTCGTAGCCCGCGGTGCCCAGGCCGCCGGTCAGGTCGGGAATCTGATTGGGATCCGTGAACGGCCGAAACGCCGCGGCCAGGTCGACGTCGGAGTTGATGACAACCGGCGCGGGCGCCGGCTTGGGTGGGGGCGGGGCGGCCCCGATGGTCAGCGCGCTCGCCGTGGCGGTGGCCACGGTGACGACCGCGACCTTTGTCAGCTGACTCCCGGACCTGCGGTGCTTGCGTGACATCGTTGACGCCCTTGTTCCGTTACGGGTCAGGCGGCGGGTTTGGAGGCAGTGCTCGACGCTCCGCCGGCGCCGCCGCCCGTGGAGTCCTTTTCGGTATCCGACTTGGTGTTGGTCGAAGTGGTGGAAGTGGTGGTCTTCTTCGGCGCCAGGCTCTTCAAGACACCCGCGACACCAGTTGCGACTTCGTGCGTCACGCCGCCAACCGCACCGGCGACCACGTGGCTGGCCCCGCCGACCACGTCGCCAACCGGGTTCCTCGGCGACGTCGACTTCGGCGTCGCCGTGCTCGACGGCTTGGGCGACGTCGTCGACTCATCCGGGTCCGTCGTTGTCGAAGTCGTCTCGTCGGTTGCGGTTTCGGTTTCGTCGGCGGCGTGCTTCGGCGTCGACCCGGTGTCCTCTGGAACGGCGGCATCGGCCGCCGCGGCATGCTTGCCGGTCGACACGTCGCCATCCGGGTCGGCCGACAGGGTGACCATCTTCGCGCCTGCCGAGGGCAGCGCATTGGCCGCGACCGGCGAAACCTGCTGGCTCACAAGCTGAGTCAGGTTCAGGCCGCCCAGGATGTCGCCGAGGCCGCCGAGCGGGTCGAGCACGCCGGTGAGCAGCTTGAGCAGCCCGGTGATCGCGTTGGGCGTACCCGGCGTCGGGTTGCCGCTGAGGAACTCTTTCTGGAAGCCCTTGACCAACGAGGTGATGATGTCGCCGGGCACCATGCCCCAGTTGACATCCGGGAACGACAGGAACGGCGTTGGCACGCCGGCCTCGTCGAGCGTCCTGGTGTAGGTGCCGTCCGGGTTGCGCACCACATCGGTGTAGCCGAGATTGGTCAGGCTGGTCAGCGCGGGCGCGAGTGCGTTCGCCAGCCGTTCGAACGGATTCGGCAATGCGCCGAAAGTCGCCAGGTTCATCACATCGGCCGCGAGGTACAACGGCTCGAGCAGGGGCAGACTGTTCGTCGCCAGCGTCAGGTACAGGTTCAACGACAGGGGTTCGTTTAGATCGGTCGTCCGTTGCAGGGCGGCCTGAATCTGTTCCAGGAGTTGGGGAGTGAGGTTCGACGTGTCGATCCCCCGCAGCAGATAGGTCGGCAGCACCGCCCCCATCAGAGAGTTCGCGATCGAGACGGGGTTGGGCCATGCCGCGAAGTCGGAGAGGACGTCGTACTGGACCGTGCCATCGATTTTGATGGGCACCAGGTTGGCGCCGCCGAGAGCCAGCCCGGTGTTGAGGATCGGAATACCGCCGCTGTGCGTCACCTCGGTTTCGGGTGTCACGGTATCGATGCCGAACAGGCCGGCCAGCGGGAACATCCGGGCGAACAACCCGCCGTTGGCGCGGCCGGGGTTGCGCAGCAACACCATTGGCAGCACGGTGAAGCTACCCAGCAGCGGATCGGTCCCCGTGTAGTTGACTCCGCCGGGCTGGTTCGGCAAGTCGGCGAGCACCTTGTCGTACGCCGCGCCCGCTGCGAACGCCCCGAGGCCGAAACCGACCACGACCGGGATACGGACCTGGGCGACGTCGACGTCGAGCGGCAGACTGTTGACGAGTACCTTCAGGCCGGTCAGTACCGGATCGAGCACGGGGACATTGGGCTCGAGCTTGCCGATCACGGTGTTGAGCAGACCCTTGAGGCCGACGTCGAGGTAGGTCGTGTTGTTGATGGCGCTCGCCACCGAATTCGGCAGTCCCGGAACCCATCCCAAGTCGAGGCCGAGCAGCTTGAGAAGGGTGAACGGTGGCCCGGCCGTGATGAGCTTGACGCCGGGCAGATCGAGGTTGGCCAGGTTGAGGGGGTCGCTGAGGTCGAGTCCGAGCAGATCGAGCAGTTTGATCAGGGTGGTGTTGCCGTTGTCGGTGACGCCGATCAGATCGAGCGCCTGGATCAACAGCGACCCGGTCACCGGACCGAGCGCGTCACCCAGCACACCGGTGAGGTTGATGGGGATCGCACCGAGCACGCCGGACAACAACGACGTCGGAATCTCCTGAAGGAGGGTGGGCAGATCCAGGCCCGCCGCTTTCGCCAGGGCGCTCAGGTTGACATGGTCGACGATGGCCCTCAGCAGTAGATCGGCAGCGGTCTGGGAGAAGTCGTAGGCCGCGGTTCCCAGGCCGAAGGTCAGGTCCGGAATCTGACCGGGATCGGTGAACGGCCGGAAGGCCGCGGCCAGGTCGACGTCTTTGTGGACGATGACGGGTTCCGGCGCCGGCTTCGGCGGAGGCGGTGCCGCGCCGACTGTGAGGGCGGTTGCGGTGGCGGTCGCGACCGAAACGGCCGCGATTTTCTTGGTGCGACTCTCGGACTTGCGATGCTTGCCCGACATCCTCGAACCGCCCTTCGTGCGTCACTCTCAGGTTTTTCTAAGGGCACCGTAACATCGCAGATCGCTCGTGGAGCTAAATTGCTGCAGAATCTTCGCGGGCGTCACGGGGAACCGTGCTGCAAATTTGTACTGACGTCTCAGTCAATAACTGTCGCTACCATATCCCCTGGCCAGCGGGCAACTTTGTTACCGGTCGGTTGGTTTGCCGCAACCGCGAATGTTAACAAGCGAAAAAGTTGCTGGATCCGCATGATGGTTGCTGGAACGGGATTGCTCCGGCTGGACGGCCGGGTTCGGGACTGCGAAATCCGTAGCGGGCTTTACCTGCGGCAATGGGCCAATAGTCCCAGTCGCGGGACAGAGCTCTCACTTGCGCGAGGCAATCGGCCTACGCATATCGTTGTTTGCCAGCGCGCAGTGCACTCGCCGCGGCGGTCGCCGTCTGTCTGGCGTAGCCGCCACCGAACAGCACCACATGAGCAAGCAAGGGGTAGAGCTGATGCAGCCCCACCCGGTCGCGCCAGCCCTCGTGCAACGGTCGCTGGGCCTGGTAGCCCTCGATCACCGCGTCGACGTGCGGACAACCAAACAGGGCCAGCATCGCGAGGTCCGTCTCGCGATGACCGCCGTGGGCCGCAGGGTCGATGAGCACCGCACCGCTGGGGGTCCACATCACGTTGCCGCTCCACAGATCGCCGTGCAGCCGGGCGGGCGGATCGTCGTCGTCGAATTCGCCGTCATCGCAGCGCGCCATCACGGCGTCGATGGCGTTGCGCGTCGGCGCGTCCAGCTGCCTCGCCGCCCGCTCGGTCATCGGTGCCAGGCGCTCGTCGGCGTAGAACCTGCCCCACCGATCGGTCGTCGAGTACGACATCGGCAGCGGCTGCTGCAGCGGCCCGAAGTACCCCGGACCGGCCCAGCCAAGCGGCGGGGCGCCGAACGCATCGGCTCCGGCGTCGTGAGTGCGGGCAAGCCTGCGGCCGAACTCGTGCGCCGCAGGGCGAGTCGGCGCCGCAGCTTCCAGCCTCTCCAACGTCAAACTTGTTTCGTCGTGCGCGACCACTCTTGCGCATGGCACACCGCCATCAGCATTCGAAAGCCATTGCAGCCCAGCGGCTTCGCAGGCGAAGAAGCCTGCGGGTGCGCTGTTGCTGCGCTTGACGAACACTACGGCTGGCCTGCTACGCGTCGCAGCACGACATCACGCGCGGCCGCTGGCAGGTTCGTCATGAGAGCGACCTGCAGCTTGTTGCCCGCGCCAACGACGTAGCGGGCGCGCGGTCGGCGCGCGGTCAATGCTTGTTCGACGACGGCAGACACCTTGTCGGCAGGCACGGCGAGCTTCTGGGATATCGGTATCGCTTTCTTGAAACCCGCGATGTGCTTGGCATACAACGCCCGGTGCTGCGGGTTCAACGCGGCTTCGGTCTGTTCCACCATGTCATCGGCGGTGCGCCACATGTCGGTATCGGTCTGCGCGGGCTCGACGAGCACAACGCCAATTCCCCACGGCCGCAGCTCCATTCGCAGGGCATCAGCGGCGGCCTCCAATGCGAACTTGCTTGCGCAGTACGCACCGATCAGCGGCATCGACAAGCGGCCGTTGACACTGGAGATGAACACCACCCGCCCGCGTGATGCGCGCAGCCGCGGAAGTACCGTCTGTGTGACGGCGAGCTGGCCGATCACGTTGATCTCCAACTGCTTTCGCCAGTCGTCTGGCGTGACCGTCTCCATCGGGCCGCTCACCACAATGCCGGCGTTGTTGACCACCGCGTCCAGCCGCTCTGGCAGTGTCGCGTCGAGGCCGGCGAGGTGGCCTGCGTCGGTGACGTCGAGGATTGTCGAGGAGATGCGCTGTGGGTCCAGCGCGGTGACTGCGGCGCCGTCGGCGTCGTTGCGTACGCCGGCGATGACGTCCCAGCCCCGCGCCGCCAAGTGCTGGACTATCGACTTGCCGATTCCGCGGCTGGCACCGGTGACGAGTACGGAGGGCACGAGCCGAGACTAGCCCGCGGGCTCCTCGGCTCTTTGCGGACCGAATCGGAACGCCGCCGCCGCAACAGCCACCACGATCGCGGACAGCCCGATCACCGGCGCGACGAACCAGCGCGTCAGCGTCGCACCGACCAATGCTCCCAGGCACATCGTCAGCACCACGCTGTAGCGCAGCTTCTCGCGGTGACCGGTGCCGCCTGCGACACGGCTGTCGAAGCCGATGCCCACGATCGTCGTCGTGAGCACCGTTGTCGACAGCTCCTGAATGCCGAACTGTCGGGCGGTCGCGGCTTGGCTGCCGAACGTCAGCGCCAACCCGGCGATCAGGATCAGCTTGGTGTTGTCGTGATAGTCGAGCACGCCCATGCCAGAGAGGATCGCCAGCGTGGCGAGCATGACGACTTCGAGGCCGAGCGCCGCGGTGAGCCAGCGGCGGACATCGCCGTCGAGGTGTCGCGACAGCCGACCGCCGAGTACCGCGCCTGCCACAAAGCTGACGAACGCGACCAGCGCTGCGGTGATGTCGACGACGGTGTGCGGTGCGAACCAGAAGCCGAGGAAGATCACGTTGCCGGTCATGTTCGCGACGAAGACGTGGCCGAGCACCAGCACGCTGATCGCGTCGACGATGCCCGTCGAGAACGTCAGAAGAAGCAGGCACGCGAGCGTCGTCCGCTCAGAGACGGGGGAGACGACCGGCATGGCCGGCTACAACTGCGGGGTCAGATCGAACGACGTCACCGTCGACATCCGGGTGATCAACCACTTCGCATCTTGGTGCTGCAATGTCAGCCGGTAGGACAGGTAACGCAGCGAAGGGATGTTCTTCGAACCCGGGCTGGTGGCAACCGAATTCGTGTACACGAGCGCGGTGGCCTCCCGGGGGCTCACGCTCTCGACGGCCGTACCCATCACCTCGGTGGTGTTGGTGACCTGCGCCTGCTTGTTGGTGGCGACGATCGCGTCGATGTATTTGCGATACTCGTTTGCGAAGTCACCGCCCAGATAACCGGCGGCCCGGTCCGGCAAGGTGTCCATGTTGTCAGGGGTGTAGGTCCACAGCGTGGTGATCGCGTTTGCGGCCGTCCTGGCGATGTCCAGCTTGGTGTTCACCAGTGCCCGGTCGGCCAGATATGGCTGCACCATCGCGCCGGCGAAGCCGGCGGCTGCGACGAAGAGAACGCTCGCGGCTACTGCCGCGGCGGTAAGCCGCTTGCCCGCAGGCCGGTGGGGCACCAAGATCACGTCTTCCCGCGGCGCTTCGTCGCCGGAATCCGTCTGCGGTTCGGCGGCCTCGTCCGTCGCCGCTGAAACGGGTTCAGCTGCGGGAGCTTTCGGCTTGCGCCGGAACAGACCCCTACGCCGTGGCATGGCGGCAGGTTCCTCGACGACTTCGGGTTCGGGCTGCGGTTCGTCGACCGTCGTCTGGTCGCCGTTCTCGCGGCTTGCAGCCAGCTGCTGACGCCGCGGCATCCGATGACGATGACGGGCAGCCTTGCCGGTCGGTGTCTTCACTGGGTCCGCGGACTGATCCGACGATTCAGCACTGGTCAGATCACCTGGATCAGGTTGCTGATCTTCCACTGCTGTCCTTCCTTGACCGCCGTTGCGACCCAACGGCTTCCGCTTTCAACTGTCTGCTTCCCATCGGGTGACTTCGTCGTGATCTTCGTCGCGACCAATACGTCGGCACTGCCGTCGTCGCGCCAGCGCTGCAGGCCGGCTTCGAGGACGCTTCCGGTGGTGGGCTCGGCGCGAGCGACCTGAAGCAGGATCTCGTTCTGCTTGTCCTTGAACATCTTCGCGAAATCGCCGGTGCCCTGCGCCAAGACCCGGTCGGCATAGGCGTTGGCGTGAAACGGGTCCAGCGTCGTGTATTCGGTCATGAATTGGCGCACATAGCCCAAGGCATCGGCCTCTTTGGTCGCCGCCCGGTTGTCTTTCACATGCTGTATCAACATCAGCGTGCTAGCGCCGATCGCCGCCGCCATCACCAAAGCCGCCACGATCGCGATCACAGGCAGCCCCCAGCGCCGCGGCTGCGCGGGCGCGCCGCCCCCAGGAGCCCAGAAGAAGTCCTGCTCGTCCGCGTCGAGCTTGCGACGCGGACTCATTGGCCTGCCTGACTCAGCTGGGGCTTCTTCAGCACAATGAGATTCGCGACGCGCCACTGCCCGTCGCGCGACTTGTCGAAATCAGCGCGAACAGTGGCGGTGATGAACTTGAAGTCGCTCGCGTTGGCGCCGCGCTGTCCCTGCATCGCCAACAGCATCGACATGTGGTCCGCGTTTTCCTGCGGAGTCCGGAGCACCGCGCTGCTCACCGCGAAGTACTGGTTCTTGGTGGCGCCCGCCTTCAGTACCGCCTGCTGCTGCGCGATCAGCTGCGGTCGATAGGCATCCGTCGTCAGCGACTGCGCGTGGGAGAAATCTTGCTGCAACGTGTCCACGTTGTAACTCAGCAGTTGTTCGACGATCCGTGGTCCCTGATCGGCGATCTGCTGGCGGGCCGAATCCACTGCGCGCTCAGGCCCATACACCGTCAGATAACTCAGGCCAACTCCCGCCGCACACAGGGCCGTGGCGGCGATGAGCACTGCGGCTACCGGGCGGCGCATGTCACGGTGCGGCGGCTCTACCTTGTGCACCTCGGTGCGGAGCAACAGGTCGGCGAATGTTCGCCGACGACGATCCCACAGCGGCCACACCCAGCCGATGAACAACGCAGCGGTATCGAGCAGGTGAGCCAGGTCGCGCCCGAGCAGCCTGGCGACACCGACGGCCGAGCCGTCGCGCTTGCGCACGGCAATGCCGAACAACGCACGGCCCAGCGACCATCCTGTGATCGTCGGCAGCAGCAGCCGGTTGACAGCCATCAACACGATCGTCAAGGCGATGACGACCGCGAACACCCACCACATCCAGTCCTGCGGCGGCGCCGTTTTCCAGAGGAGCGCCGCCGTGGCGATCACGGTCAACCCCACAAACACGTCCACCAGGAAGGCACCGGCACGCGCCGCCCACGGCGCAGGACTTGCCGCAGCCGGTTCAACGGGTGCCTGCGGCGCCGCGTCGAGGGTTGCGGTCACGAGGCGACCTGCTTTATGTCGGCGATCTTGTAGGTGCCGTCGGCAGGCGCCATCTGGACCCGCAGCCGATACCCTTGCTCCTGGTCCGCGGCCTGTGAGTTGGTCACCTTCGTTCGCAGTGCCACCAGCACATCGATGGAGCCGTCGTCGTTGTGCCGCTCCACCGCGGCGCGCAGATCCGTTACCTTCACTTGAACATTTGCCGCTTGATATGCCTCGGCCAGCACGCTGCTGTACAGCGGGGCCTGCAAGCCGAACGCACCCGTGGAGCATTCGATGATCTTGGACTGGCTGGCCAGCATCGCCGCCGTGTCCGGCGCCTGCGTGGCCGTCACACAATCCCTGGCCGCGGCCAGGGCGGCAGCCTCGGTGCTGGCAATGGCCTCACTTTCGTGGTGAGACCGCAAAGCCAGGTATCCACCGGCGGCCGCACCGCCGGCCAGCAGGACAAGAAGCGCGCAGATGGCGACCACCGAGCCGACGCCAAGCCGTGAGGGCCGGCGATCGGTAGGGCCATCGTCGACGCCGTCGAATCCCTCGACCGAGTTCTCGGCGTCAGGGGAGTCTGTCGATTCTTCTGTGGATACTGCTAACGACTCATCGGGCGTTTCATCAGCATCGGTGGGGTTCAGCTGGCGGGTGCCAGCATCTCCTTCCATCCGTCGTCTCCTGGGTTCTTCGAATTGCTGACGTTGTACTTGACGCCGTCAGGTCCGACCACCTCACCGCTCGACGGGCTGTAGATAGCCGTCGAACCCGGTGGCCCCTGTGCGGGAGTGTACGTACACGGGTTGGGCTGCTGCCCGCTGCACTGGACGCTACCCTGCCCCGGCGGCGACAGCGGGTCGCTGGTCGGTGCGGACGCGCGCGCCGGTGGGGGCAACTGGTCGGCCGGCAGCGGATTCATGCCGTTGTTCACCGACGGGGCCGGGATGACTCCGCGCCCCGGATTGACGCCCTGATCGCAGCGGGCTGCGGGGGCAGGGCAGGACAGAATCTGGTTCGGGTCGCCGTACCAGGGGTTGGTACCCAACGGCACGTAGGGCTCGTTACTGTGGCACTCCTTCGGCGTGGCCGCGCGCTTGCCAGGCACATCCGCACAGGGGTAGTTGCGGGCACCGCGAACGACGTTGCCCTGGAAGTCTTTCGGAATCTTGCAGTAGGTGCCCGACGGCAGCGGCGCCATGCTGGTGTCGGCAGGCGACCGCCACTGCGAGGCGGGCAGGAACCCGGTCAAGCACGGCGGAGGCTGGTTGATCCCCAGGGCCAAGGGCAGCTGACCGACGTTGTCGAACAGCGTTCCGGCCTGCGCGACCGCAGCACCCTGCGGCAGGATCACCAACGTCTGCTCGAGACCCTTGTGGTAGCGCTTGAGCATGTCGAAGACGACGGACAGATTGGCCAGAGTCTGCGGCAGGGCATCGCGAACGTCGCTGAACACGGCCGTCACCTGGTCCAACGTCGGCGCCGCCTGCTGAAGGCCGCTACGCAGGGCGGCGTCCTGCTCGGCTGATTGGGCCGCGATGATGTTGAGGTTGCGCGCCCACTGCTCGATGTTGTCGCCAGAGTCAGCTTGGCTCTGCAGGATCGGCGTTGAATGCTCGATGATGTCGTTCAACTCGGGCAGGTTGTCCTTGAAACCTTGCGCGATGTTCGTGGTGGAATCGACCAGCCGCTGCAAAGCTGGGCCCAATCCGCCGACCGCTTTCGAGGTTTCGGTGAGCAGCGTGTCGATCTTCTCCTTCGGCAGGACGGCCAGCCCGCGGTTGGCGGCGTCCAGCGCCGGGCCGACCTCGCTGGGCACCGTGTTGTCGTTGATCGAGCCGACGTTCTGACCGTCGGACAGGAAACGACCGGGGTTGCCCGTGGAAACGATGTCCAGGTACTGCTCGCCGATCGCCGAGACCGAGTGCACGTTGGCGGTCGCGTCCGCAGGGATCTTGAACCTGCTGTCGATGCTCATCTCGGCCCGCGCGCCGTGTTCAGTGGGATCCACGGCGGTGACTTTGCCGATCTGGGTGCCCCGATACGTCACGTTGGCGGTCCCGTAGAGGCCACCGGACCGGGGCAGGTCGGCATAGAGCTTGTACTGCCCGATCCCGGCCAGGCTGGGCACTCGCAGGTAATACCAGCCCAGTACCACGATCGCGACGATCGTCAGGATCGTGAACAGCACCAGCTGGATCTTGATGAAACGGGTCAGCACTGCTCACTCACCCCTTTCGACCAGCGGACCGTTCGGCGCGTCATGCGGGTTCGGGGTGAACCGCACATCGGGGATCATCGTCTCCGGGTCGCGACCCCAACTCTGCTCGAGTGCGCGCAGCATGCCCGAGATACCGGTACCCGACAAGAACCCGTTGTCCAGTCCCGACAGAGTGAGGTCGACCATCAGCGACACGTTGAGGAAGTCGCCACGGACCACCTTCGGCACGTTCTCGATGGAGAACGGCGCGGTGAGCATCAGCTTCAGCGCACCGATCAGATAAGGCGACGCCCGGCCGAGCTGCTTGAGTGGCCGCTGGAGGTTCTGCAGGTTGGTGTGCAGGTTGTCGCTGGACGGAGCCAGAGCATTGTCGGCGGCCCTGCTGATCCGGCCGAGCGCCTCCACCGCATCCGCGAACAGATCCCGCGTGTCGGCGAAATGCTTGATCAGCGGCGGGAATTCGGTGAGCACCCGGTCGAGCGTCTGATTGCGTTGGCCCACAATCGTCAACAGCCGATTGGTCGAATCGATGGCCCTGGTGATGTCCTGGCGCTGCTGATTCAGTTGGTCGGTGAAAGTGTCCAACTTGTTGAGGAATTCGCGGATCTGATCGGCCCGGCCCGTGAGCAGGTTGTTGACCTCGGTCTGGATCGTTTCGAGGTTCTGGACGCCGCCGCCGCGCAGGATGGTCGCGATGCTGGCCAGCACCCGCTCGGTGGTGGGGAAGGCCGAGCTGTTCTGCAGCGGAATGGTGTCGCCGTTCTTCAGCTCACCCTGGGGGTTGGGCGGCGGATCGAGCTGCACATGCTGACTGCCGAGCAGGCTGGTCTGGCCGATCTTGGCCAGCGTGTTCTTCGGTAGCTTCACATCGGGCTGCAGCTCGAGGGTCAGCGTCGCGACCCAGTTCTTCAGCTCGATTGACCGCACCCGGCCGACGTACACATCGGCCACGCGTACCCGGCTATTGACGTTGAGCGCCAACGTATCCGGCATCTGCACGTAAATCGTCGTGTTATGGCGGCCGGTGCCTGGTCCGCCGGGCAGCGGCACGTTGGCGATGCCCTTCCACGACCCGCACGCACTCAGTACCAATGCGACCGCAACCAGCGCGACGCTGCGCTTGGCGATCCTGCTCCATCTACGTGCAGTCATCTATTGACCTGCCTCAGCGGGTAGTGGTGGACCAGCAGGCGGCGGTCCGGCCGGGGCGGCGGGGCCTGGGCCGGGCCCGGCGGCCGGCGCAGACAGCGGCGACCCACCGGGGTCACCCGGGATCACCCCGGGAGCCGGGCCAGGCGGTGGCCCTGGCTGTGGGTACCACGGCGGCGGCAGCGGGTTGTTCTCGTCATACGAGTTCGGCGGGCCGGGCAGGTTGCCCCCTGGCGGCGCGCCGAAGGCCGCCGGCGCACCGGGGATCACACAGTCGGGTCCACCCATCAGTTCTGCGAGGCACTCCGGCGTCAGCATGTTGGAGGTGAACGGTTGCACGTCGACACCCTGCATGCCGGGGGCCGCGACCCAGCCCGGCTCGTGGTTACCGTGCGAGAACAAGGTATCGCGGGAGAAGACGCCGGGCACCGTGGTGTCCTTGTAGCCCCCCGGCGGGTGCAGCCGCGGCTCTGAGTACGCGACCTCCTTGGGCAGCGTCATCGCGGTGTTGAACTGATTGATACCGATCGGGGGGAAGTTGAACTTGATCGCGTCGAGGATGGGCGCCAGGTACTGGGCACATAGTTCGGCGGATTCTTGGTACCCCAATCGGCTGCCTGCCTGAATAGCGCTGCACACAAACTGCATTGGGTTGGCGAAGTTGGCGATGGCGGGCAAGCCCATGACGCCGCCGGTGACCGGCGACACGATGTTCATCAGGTTCGCGCCGAGCGTCGGGAACACGTGCAGGGCCGTTTCCAGACCGTTGAGCGGGTCCGGTTGCAGGATCGCATTGGTCACGTCGGCCAAGTTGTTGACGTCGTGGGTCAGCACCTCGCCGTTCTTGTTGATGAACTGACGGGTCGTCGTCAACAACTGATTGAGGTCCTGCAGCGCGTTGGCCACTTCGCGATCGGTGTTGGTGAACGCGTTGGTGAATTGCGCGAGATCGTCGTTCAGCGCGACGAACTGCTGATCGCTCTTGTACAACGCGTTGACGAACAGGGCCAGGCTCTTGATCACGCTGAAGAAGTCGCCGCGGCCCTCGTTGAGGGTGTAGAGCGCCTCCGACAGCCCTTTCAGCGTCTTGTTGAGCTGGTCACCTTTGCCGGCGAAGCCGTTCGCGGCCGATTCGATGATGTCGCCAAAGGGCCCTTTCGGCTGGTCCTTCGTCGGACCGAGTTCGGTCAGGATCCGGTTGATCGAGTCGCGAAGCTCGTCGTATTCGACTGGCACCTGCGTCCGGTCGATCGGAATGACCGCGTTGTCTTCCATGACGGGCCCGCCGGTGTACGGCGGCGACAGTTGGATATTGCGCGACGCCACCAGACTGGGATTCAGGATCGACGCGGTGGCGTTGGCCGGGACCTTGTATTTGTTCGCGTAAGAGAACGTCACCTTCATCTTGTCGCCCGCCGGCTCGATCTTGTCGATCGCGCCGACCTTGATGCCCATGATGTTCACTTTGTCGCCCGGATACAGCGCCAGCGTCTCCGGGAAATAGGCGACGACCGTGTTGGTGGTCAGCTTCTTGTACACGTTCCAGCCGACGATCGCGGCTACCAGCACGAGAACCACGATCAGCGCACCGATGATCAGCGCACCCCGAGAGATGTTGCCGGTCTTGATGTTTCGGATGTTGAAGACTGTCGACATCTAACTCAGCCCTCCTGCGATCCGGGCGGGAGGTACGGCGGATTGCCGGGCAGCGGCGGCGTCCCCGCCGGCCCTGCCTCGGGGCCGGGCCCCGGCGGCGGTGGCGGTCCGTTCAACGCCGGCGGCAGTGGGGCGATGCCGGGCGTGAAGTCCGGTCCCTCCGGAGGCAGCGGACCCACCGGCACGGTACGTGCACCGGGCGGCGCAGGCGGCAGCGGAACAGGAGCACCCGGCATGTCGGGGGGCAGCTGACCCGGTATGGCGGCCGCAGGCACGCCGGGCGTGAATCCCGGACCGTTGGGGTTCGGATTGGAGGTCGCGACGTCGGGCGGTCCGTATTCGGGGCCGCCGAACGGACCAGTCGTCAGGCCGGCGCACGGCAGGGGATCGCCTGGCCGCGGCAGGCCCTCAGGTACGCCAGGCGTGTACGAGCACGGCGAGCCCTTCAGAACGCCGGGACCGGGGTGTTCCGGCGTGCCTTCCAGCACCGTCGGCGCAGGCGCAGGCGCGCCATTCGGGAACCGCTGGCCGTTCGGATCGGGGAACCGGAAAGCCGGCAGGCCCGCATCGCCCCAGAACTTCTCGGGGTCGATACCGCGCTTCTTGAACGCGGCATCAACGAATGGCTGCAGGATTTGGTAGGGCAGCAGATTCGCCAAGAAGACTTTGAAGAACGGACCGGAGGCGACCGCCTCACCAAGGGACGCAACGAATTTCGCTACGGTGGTCAGCGTTTGCATCAGATCGAACTTGCGGTCCTTCAGCGTGTCGCTGATGGTGCGCAGCTGCTCGAGCACGTGGTTGAGGTTCGGGTTGTCGTCGATGAAGCCCTTCACCTGTTCGGAGAACGCCCCGACCCTTTCGAGCAGCATGCTGACTTCGTAGTTACGTTCATTGATCGCCGCCAACAGCGACTGGGCATTGACGAACAGTTGGTTGATCTGCGCGCTGCGGTTGCCGAGGATGCCCGCGATCTTGTTGGCGTTGGCGAGCAGTTGCTTGACCTCATCGTCGCGCTTGCCGATGGTGTCGGAGAACCGCGCCACCCCGTCGAGCGCCGCAGACAGATGCGGATACGTCTGATCGATGGTCTCGGACAACACATTCAGCGACCGCTTCACCGTCTGGGTGTCCCAGCCGGAGGCCGCCTTGGTCACGTCGAAGAACGCGTCGTAGATCTGGTACGGAGTGGTGGTCTGACCCAACGGCAGAACCCCGTTGGCGCGCAACGGATCTTTGCCGCGCGGTTCGATCTCCATGTTGCGCCGACCCAGAATCGTGTCGGTGCGGATCGATGCGCGACTCGCGGTGCCGATCTGAGTGCCCTGCAGCGAGTAGCCGATCACCACTTTGTCCCCGTCGATTCGCATCGACCGAACTTGACCGACGTCGACGCCGGCAATGCGCACCTTGTCACCGGTGCCGATGCCACCGGTGTCGGAGAACTGTGCGTAATAGGTGGGTGTCGCGAAGAGCATCGGAACGCTCGCGAAGCTCTGGCCGACGCCGAGCACCAGAATCAGGATGAGGATGCCCATCAACCCGTTTCGGATGCGGTCCGACCCCTCGAGTGTCCTCATTGCGGCGTGCACCTACCCGACGGCTGACTGGTGAGTTTGACAGTGCGAACCGGACCGCCGGGCTGCAGCCCGAACGTCTTCAGCGTGATATCGCAGGCATAGAAGTTGAAGAAGTCGCCGTAGATACCGCCGGCGCGACCGATGATGTTGAATGCCGTCGGCAGCCTGACCAAGATGTCGTTGAGCTGGTCCTTCTGATCCACCAGCGGCTGCTGGACTCCCTCGAGATAGGTGATCGTGCTTTGCAGCAGGGGCCGGTTGTCGGCGAGCAGATCCGCGATCGTGCCCGCAGCGTCACTGATATTCGCCACCGAACTGGCTATCGGGTCCTTCCGATTCTTCAGACCGGTGATGAGCTTCTCGAAATTCTGGACCGTCTCGTCGAACTGCTGCTGATGCTTGACAGTCGTGTCGAGCACGGTGTTCAGATTGCGGATCACCTCGCCGATGGCTTGGTCGCGATCGGCCAGCGCAGATGTGAGCGATGCGGTCTGGTCGAGGATGTCGTTGATGGTGCCCCCCTGGCCCTGGAACACCGTGATGATCGACTGGGCGATGTTGTTCACCTTGGCGGGGTCTAGTGCCCGGAAAACCGGACGGAAGCCGCCGATCAACGCGTCCAGATCGAGCGCAGGCTGGGTTCGCTCGATCGGGATGGTGCCGCCGGCCGGCAGGCGCTTGTTGCTGTCGCCGCGCTTGAGCTCCATATAGCGGTCGCCGATCAGGTTCAGGTACCGGACGGACGCCGTGGTCCCGTCGAACAGTTGCAGCGAGCGATCGACGCTGAAGTGCACCTTCGCCTGGGCGCCACCGTCCATCAGTTCGATTTTGGAGACCTTGCCGACCTCGACGCCGGAAGCGCGGACGAACTGCCCGGCTCGAAGTCCACTGACGTTGGAGAAGACCGCCGTGTATCCGGTGGTGCGGTCGAACCGCATCTGACCGAACACCACGATGATCATCGCGGTGAAAAGCAGCAGCACCAACGAGAAGATGCCGAGCTTTACAGCAGTACCGGTGATTTTCATGGGTTGATCGTGTTCTCCCCGAACTGACGCCCCCAGACGTATTCGATCCCGGGAGCGATGATCGGAATCGGCGCCGGAAGCAGCGGAATGATGCACGGCGGCAGGCCGGCGCAACCGAACGGCGAGGCCAGTTCGATGTGGTTGTACGGCGCAATCGAGGCACCGGTGTCCATCACCAGGTACGGCGCGGGCCACAGATCGCGCGTGATCGGCTGCCAGCAGCCGGGCCGACCCTCCGGGCCGCCCCTGGCGTTCACCCGCGGCAGATTGTCCGGATAGACGTAGGGGTTGCCCGGACCGATCAGCTCACTGGTGGTCCGGAGTGAGTACCCGTTGCCACCCAGTGACGCTGCGACCTTGGGCTCCACGTCGTGGAAGTTGCGGATCGTGCAGAACAACGCGGGGCTGTATGTGTCGAGCAGCTGTGAGGTGGGCACCAGGTCAGCAGTGCCACGGACCAGATAGGGACCGCTGCGTTCGAAGATGTCGCCGCCGGTGTTGCCGAACCCGACAGCCGCCATCAGCGCCTGGTCGATGTTGCCCTGCTCCTCATTGAGCGTGCGCGCGGTGGTGACGGCGTTCTCCAGGCCGTCGAACAGGTCGGGCGCCGCGTTGGCGTAAACCTCACCCAGGTCGGCGAGCAGCTGGTTGTCCCGGCGAATCTGGGGCATCAGCGGATTGACGTCGTCGAGGATCTCGTTGCCGTGAACGATCGACTGACCGAACCGATCACCCAGCCCGTTGAGCGCTTCGGCTGTGGCGCTCAATGTCTGGTTCAACTTGATCGGGTCGACTTGCTGGGCCACGTCGACGACCGTCTCGAACAAGGTGTTGAACTCGGTGGTCACCGATGTCGCATCGATCACATCGGACGGCGAAATGCGTTGCGGCGTAGGATTTTTCGGCGACGTGAAGGATATGTACTTGTTGCCGAACACAGTGGTCGCGGTGATGTCGGCATTGACGTTCTTGGGAATCAGGTGCAGATACTTGCGGTCCACCTTCAGCGTGATCTTCGCCGTGGGCTGGCCCCCGACGTCGATCTGGTCGACCTGTCCGACCCTGCCGATCTCGACACCGTTGTAGGTCACCTTGGCGCCGGGATCCATCGAAAGGCCGGCTCGCGCCGCCATCATCGTCAGATCCTCGCGGTCGAGGAAGGTGCCGCGGAACTGGAGGAAGACCAGGACCATCGCGACGATGACCAGCAGCGTCAAGATCGCGCCCGCCAACTTGAACGGCGGTGTGCGGGACTTGTTCACGGGTGCGGTCATCGGCTACACCGTCAAGTTGAAGTTGGGGTCGACGCCGTAGAGCGCCAACGCGACGAACAGAACCACCAACGCCACCGCCACCAACGACGCCCGCATGGCCCGACCCACCGCCTCGCCGACACCGACCGGGCCGCCGCTGGCGAAATAGCCGTAGTAGCAGTGGTTGAGCATGACGATCACCGAGATGATGATCGCGTCCATGAACGACCAGAACACGTCCTCGGGCCGCAGGAACGTGCGGAAGTAGTGGTCATAGGTGCCGGTCGACTGACCGTAGAACAACGTGGTGGTCACTTGACCGGAGAGGAAAGACAGGATCATCGCCATCGCGTAGAGCGGGATGATCACCACGAAGCCGGCCATGATTCGAGTCGAGACCAGGTAGGAGATCGACTTGATGCCCATCACCTCGAGGGCATCGATCTCCTCGCTGATCCGCATGGCGCCCAGTTCGGCCGTCGCGCCGGCGCCGACGACCGCAGCCAGCGCGACGCCGGACACCAGCGGAGCCGCGGATCGCACGTTGATCATCGCGGCGAAGAATCCGGTGAACGCCTCGACGCCGATATTGCCGAGCGACGCAAAGCCCTGGATGGCTACCAGCGACGATCCTGACAAGCTGACGAAGCCGACGATCGCCGCGGTACCGCCGATGACGGCCATCGCGCCAGTGCCCATGCCGATCTCGGCGATCAGCCGCAGCGTCTCCTTGCGGTAGTAACGCAGGGCATGACCGGTTGCGCCGAGTGCGGTGATGATGAACCACGCGACGTGGCCGACACTGTCGAGGAATCGCGCCGGCGCGCCTGCGACTTTTTCAGCACGCGCGGTTCCCCGGGGAAATCGTGAGCGAAGAACGGCGCCGGTACTCATGTCAGCGCCCCGTTCCGAACCGGACGCCGATCGTGGTCAGAACCACGTTGACGGCGAACAGCGCGATGACGCACAGAACCAGCGTCTCGTTGACCGCGGTTCCGACGCCCTTGGCGCCGCCCGAGACGGTGAGCCCGCGGTAGCAGCCGACCAGCCCGGCGATCAGGCCGAAGACCGTGGCCTTGACGACCGAGATCAGCACTTCGGGGAGGCCGGTGATCAGTGTCAGCGTCGAGACGTAGGCGCCCGCAGACACGTTCTGCAGATACACGCCGAAGACGAATCCGCCGACCAAACCGATTGTCACCACGGCGCCATTGAGCAACAACGCGACGAATGTCGATGCGACCACACGAGGCACCACCAGTCGGTGGATCGGATCAATGCCGAGCACCTCGAGCGCGTCGATCTCTTCACGAATGGTGCGTGCGCCGAGGTCTGCGCAAATGGCTGTCGATCCGGCGCCAGCCACCACCAGCACGGTGACCAGCGGGCCCAACTGGGTGACGGCGCCGATCGCCGCACCCGCTCCCGACACGTCGGCGGCGCCGAACTCGGCGAGCAGGATGTTCAGCAGGAAGATCAGCAGCACGGTCAGCGGCGCGGACACCGCCAGGGTCGGCAGGAACGACACCCGAAACAAGAACCAGCTCTGAATGATGAATTCGCGCCACTGGAAGGGCCGGAACAGCGCCCTCCCTGTCAGCACGCACATACGCGTGAAACCGCCGACAGCCTGCAGGGCAGGTCTGGTCTGTTCGCGCACATAGCCGACCATGCCGGTCGACGCCGTCACCAGGTCGCTCCCACCACGAAACCGTGACGGCCGTGGCGCAGCGGCAGCCCGTGTCGCACGCACCCTCCTTGCCCCAACCCCGTGTGTGTGACATCCGTCTCCCTACTCGCAAGTAGTAAGACGGACCACAGGACTGTACCCGATGCTGTACTGCGCGTGCACCGCATCGGCAGGATTGTGCACGTAACCGTTAGCAAAGCCTCCCCCGTCCGTTAAATGTCTTGCGCCGCAGCAGAAACCGTTGGCGGAGTGGAACTTTCGCCAGCGTCAATGAAATCAGCCACGCCGAAACGCGCTCGCAGTTCCGTTTTCAGGACTTTGCCAGCGGGGTTGCGCGGGAGTGCGTCGACGATCTCCAACGCCTTCGGATGCTTGTATCGCGCCAGCCTTTCGGTGAGGAATTCGTCGACGTCAGCCAGTCCAAGATCGGAATGCGTGGCGGCAAGGGCGAGCACGGCGACGGGAACCTCGCCCCACTTCTCGTCGGGACGCCCGATTACGGCCACCTCGACGATGGCGGGGTGGGCGGCCAGTGCGTTTTCGACCTCGGCGCAGTAAATGTTCTCGCCGCCGGAGATGATCATGTCCTTCTTGCGGTCGACGACCCAGACGTAACCCTCGTCGTCCTGGCGTACCAGGTCGCCGGAGTGGAACCAGCCGCCTTCGAATGCCTCGGCGGTGGCTTTCGGGTTGTTCCAGTAGCCGGCCATCAGCGTCGGTGCGCGATAGACGATTTCGCCGACCTGGCCGACGGGGACGTCGTTCATGTTCTCGTCGACGACGCGCGCGGCCACCGTCGGAATCACCTTGCCGACCGAGCCGAGTTTGCGAATTGCGTCCTGCGCCAACAACATACACGTCACCGGCGACATCTCGGTCTGTCCGAATGCGGCGTAGATCTGAGTGCCGGGGAAGGTCTCGGCCATCTCGCGCAGCAGGGTGTCCGACGCCGGTGCGGCGCCCCACGACAGCACCCGAAGCGCCAGCTTTCGCGGGTTGGCCCGCTGCTCGGCAACCACCGCCTGCCACTGCGCGGGCACCAGGAACATCGTCGTCACCTGTTCGGCCTCGAGGACGTCGAGCAGGTGAGCCGGATCGAAGGCGCCGAGCGGATAGATGACGGTCGGCAGACCGAGCTGCAGCGGGGTGATCGTGTTGCCGATGCCCGCGATGTGGAACAGCGGCACCCCGATGAAGCCGACGTCGTTGTTGACGTCGGCGGCGATGGTGAACAGGTTGGTCATCGCCTGACCCGCGATGTTGGTGTGGGTGAGCACCGCGCCCTTGGGCCTGCCGGTGGTGCCCGACGTGTACATGATCAGCGCGGGCGAGTCGTTGGGGATATCGACAACTGGGGCCGGGTCCCCCTGTTCTGCGATCACGTCGTCGTACCCGATCACCGAGTCGTCAGGGGCGCCACCGGCGACGATCACGGTCTGCAGCGTCGGGTCGAGGTCGCGAACGGCGGTGGCCACGTTGGCCAGCACCGTCTCGGTGATCACGACGCGGGCCTGGCAGTCGCTGACCAGGAACGCGATCTCGGGCGGCGTCATCCGGAAGTTCACGGGTACGGCGATGGCACCCAGCTTGTTGGCGGCCAGGAACGACTCGATGAACTCGGTGCGGTTGAGCATCAGGATCAGCACGCGGTCGCCGAAACCAACTCCCCGCCTGCTCAGGGCACCTGCCAGCGCCGTCACCCTGCGGTCGAGCTCACCCCAGGTCGTCGTGTGACCGAGGAATCGCAGTGCCGTGGCGTCGGGCTGCATCAACGCGTGCCTGGCGAGCTGGTTCGTCCAGTTCTGCCGACGCGCAAGATACGGCTGGTCTGTCGGTGACGGCTCGGCGGTCAACAGCGAGTGCTCCCTCGGGCGGCGGGTTGCGCGGTGTTGATATTTGATCAAACATTGTGTTGCCGTGGTCACACTAAGACCTCGGCGCCGCGGGGACAACCCCACCGCGAGACAACCGGAGACAGTCATGAACGCACCCGCCAGGCCCCGTTCACCGCGGCGCCGGGCGGTACGTCGCGAGCAGCTCTCCGACGAGGTCGCGGCCCGTCTGCGCACCGACATCATGACCGGCACGCTGCGGCCCGGGACCTTCATCCGCCTCGATGAAACGGCCGCTGCGCTGGGCGTCAGCATCACTCCGGTGCGCGAGGCGCTGCGCACCCTGCGTGGCGAAGGCATGGTTCAGCTCGAGCCGCACCGCGGACATGTGGTGGTGCCGCTGACTCGCAGCGACATCGAGGACATCTTCTGGTTGCAGGCCACCATTGCCAAGGAGTTGGCGGCGACGGCGGCCCAGCGGATAACCGACGCGCAGATCGATGAGCTGGAAGGGCTCAACGAGGCGCTCGCCGCGGCCGTCGACCGCGGCGATCCCGAGGAGATCGTCGCGGCCGAGTTCACCTTCCACCGGGCGTTCAACCGGACAACGGACCGAATCAAGCTGGCCTGGTTCCTGTTGCACGTCGCGCGCTATATCCCTGGACAGATCTATGCGAGCGAGCCGGCGTGGGGAGCCGCGGCGGTGGCAGGCCACCGGGAACTGATCGCGGCGTTACGCAGGCGCGACGTCGACACCGTCGTGCGGCTCACGTCAGGTGAGTTCACCGACGCCGCTCAGCGTTTGGTGACCCGGCTCGACGAGATCGGGTTGTGGAGCTGATCGAGGACCTATGACCACTGCGGCCGATCGACGTGTCCGCTCGTGCCAACGGGGCTGCCGTTAGTAGTCGTGCAGGCCACCGTGGCGATACGGCTGTTGGGCCCCTGCAGGGCCGCCGTCTCGGCGCTGACCACGGTCGGACCGACGCCGTTGTGCCAGTGCGTCCAGTCGATAGCGTCAACGGCAAGGGCGACGCACTGGTTCTGGTTGTAGTTGTTGCCGACACGCTGGGTGATCAAGCAGTGCGTACCGTCGCGGTCCTGGCACAAGTTCAGTGCGGCGAAGTCGGCGTTCTGCCATGACGGCGCATTGGTCCAAGCGGCCCAGACGCCCGTCTCCGGCGAATAGGCAATCGAGGCGACCAGGGTGCCGCTGGCGGGACGCGGCTGCACAGGCACAGGCACCGGGTTGATGGGTGGCCGAGCGCCTGCGGTTGCCGCTGCACCCAGTCCCCCGGCGGCGATGGCGCCGGCAAGCAAGACGCCGGCAGTGATCTGACGCCGCGTGGACGTTTTCGTGCGGTTGGTGTTCATTGAAATCTCCTTCAGGTTGTCGCGGCCCGATTGGCACGCGTTCACCTGTAGGAGCGGTGAGCCACCGCGGCTCCCACACTTTTCTGCGAACGTATTTCGAAAGCGGCTATTTGTCCGCGGCCAAGTGCTCCGCGCGGGTCTTGAGGTTCTCGGCCAGATAGTCGAGCGTGTCGCCGATCGCCTTCTTCACCATTGACTTCGGGATCGGCAGCTTGGTCTCGACGTCGAAGTCGACGGTCAGCAGTGAGGTGGGGCCCATCGGCACCACCGAGAACCGCTGTTCCTGCTTCTCGAAGAACTCGCCCTGCTGCAGCACGGTGTAGATCTGGTTCTCGGCCGGGTAGTAGACCGCGGTGATGAAGGTGCCCGACTGGCCCTGCACCACGACGTCGAGCCGCAGCTGGCTGGGCCTGCCGTCGTCATAATTGGCCAGCACCCAGCAGCCCTTTATCTCTTCGTTCCACTCCGGATACGACTCGAAGTCGGCGACGATCGCCATGATCTTCCCCGCGGGCGCGGCAACCTCAACTGTCTTGCTTACGAGCGGCATCCGGCGAGCATATCGACTCGAGCAGCGACCGGATCGGCCCCGGGATCGGCACCGGCCGTCGGCTCTCGCGGTCGACGTAGACGTGCACCCAGTGCCCTACCGCCGCCAGCGGCTGGTCGGCCTGGAACAGCGCCAATCGATACGTGACGCTGCTGTTGCCGAGCCGCGCCACGGCCAACCCGACCACCAGCGGGTCGGGAAACTTCAACTCTGCGAAGTATTTGCACCCCGACTCGGCCACCACCCCCAGCCACGGCGTCGTCAACGGTTCAACCCCGCACGTCGTATTGATCCAGCCGTTGATCGCGGTGTCGAACAGTTCGTAATACACCGCGTTGTTGAGGTGGCCGAACATGTCGTTGTCGGTCCATCTGGTCAGCACCGGCCAGTGCACCGGGAAATCCCGGCTGGTGAGCGATTGCTCGCTTGTCATGGCAGCAGTGTCGCAGCCTTGGCAGGCTGGACCTCATGAGGATCCGCGGCGCCGTGCTGGAAGAGATCGGTCGGGCTCGGCCGTACTCCGAATCCCGACCGCTGTCCGTCGGCGACCTCGACCTCGCGCCGCCGGGGGACTCGGAGCTTCTGGTCCGCATCGAAACGGCCGGGCTCTGCCATTCCGACCTCTCGGTGGTCGACGGCAACCGGGTGCGGCCGGTCCCGATGCTGCTCGGGCACGAGGCGGCGGGAATCGTCGAGCAGGCCGGGTCGGCCGTCGGCGATATGCCGGTCGGGCAGCGCGTGGTGATGACGTTCCTGCCGCGATGCGGCCAGTGTTCGGCCTGCGCCACCAACGGGCTCACGCCGTGCGAACCAGGCAGCGTCGCGAACGGCGCCGGCACCCTGATGAGCGGAGCACGCAGGCTGTCACGCGACGGCCGGCCCATCCACCACCACCTCGGCGTTTCCGGCTTCGCCACCCACGCCGTCGTCGACCGTCGCTCGGTGGTGCCGGTGCCGCCCGACGTGCCGCCCGAGGTCGCGTCGCTGCTCGGCTGCGCGGTCCTCACCGGCGGCGGAGCCGTCATCAACGCCGGGCGGGCGCAGCCCGGCCAGACCGTGATCGTCGTCGGCCTCGGCGGCGTCGGCATGGCCGCGGTGATCACCGGATTGGCACTCGAGGACGTCCGAGTGATCGGCGTCGACCAGTTGGCCGACAAACTCGCCCTCGCGCGGACTACGGGTGCGCACGAGGCCTACACCCCCGACGAAGCGCGCGAGCGCGGCCTCAAGGCAGCGGTGGTCATCGAGGCAGCTGGTCACCCACAGGCGCTGCAGACCGCGATCGACCTGACGGCGCCTGGCGGTCGGACGGTCACCGTCGGCCTGCCCCCGCCGGACGCGCGAATCACCGTGTCGCCGTTGGGTTTTGTCGCCGAAGGCCGCTCGCTGATCGGCAGCTACCTCGGCTCGGCGGTGCCGGCGAACGACATCCCGCACTTCGTCGGGCTCTGGCGGGCTGGCCGGCTGCCCGTCGAGAAGCTTGTCTCGTCGACGATCACCCTCCAGCAGATCAACGAAGGCATGGACCAGCTCGCCGATGGGCACGCGGTGCGCCAGTTGATCAGTTTTGACTAGTCACCGCACCCGACGTCGCGATGCCGTTGCGACGGAAGGACGCGACGATGAGCGCACGGAGCTGGCGGCCGACCTCGAACTGCTTACCCGGCAGCGTGCGCGCCACCATCCGCAGATTCACAGTGTCGACCTCGATGCTCTCGACACCCATCAACGATGGCTCGTCGAGCAGCAGGTCCGGCAGTCCGTCGTTCTGCATCGCGGCCTTCGCGACGTCGCCGAGCACGTCGTTGACCTGGTTGAGGTCGGCCGACGTGGGCACCGGCACGTCGACCACCGCACGTGCCCAGTCCTTGGACATGTTCAGCGATTTCACGATCTGGCCGTTGGGAACGGTGTACATCTCGCCGTCGCTGGTGCGCAGTTTGGTGACACGCAGTGTGACGTCTTCCACAGTGCCTACCGCCGATCCGCCCGCAGTGACGCTGAGCTCGACGAGGTCACCGAAGCCGTACTGCTTCTCGGTGATCAGGAAGAATCCGCTCAGCAGGTCCTGCACGATGCGCTGCGCGCCGAAACCCAGCGCGGCACCAAGCACGGCGGCAGGCGCCACGAGCGAACCAAGCGGCAGGCCAAGCTGATTGGCGATGTCGACGGCGACCACCGTGTAGAGCAGCGCGATCGCCACCGATGAAATCACCGAGGCGACGGCCTGACCGTGCTTGACGGTCTCCGACCGCACGGTGGCGTCGCGCTGGTCTCCCTTGGTGAGCCGCCTGCTGATCCGTTCGGCGACCCATCGGATGACGCGCGTCACGATCATCGCGAACAGCACGACGAGGACGATGTGCAGGCCCTTGGTCAGGAGCCAATGGGTGAGGTCTTGAAGTGTCGTAGGCATACCCGCGGACGGCTTCCCACTGCGCCGGGGGGTTCAAACACGAGCATCAAACTTGTATGATGAGTTCCTTACTTGTCATACATAGATGTCAGGAGCCCGATGTCCGACCGCATCCGCCACCTCAAGCTCTCCCACGTCGTGCTGCCGCTGGAAACACCTGTCAGCGACGCGAAGGTGCTGACCGGACGGCAGAAACCCCTGACCGAGACGGTGCTGTTGTTCGTCGAGATCGTCACCGAACAGGGCCATGAGGGCCTGGGCTTCTCGTACTCCAAGCGCGCGGGCGGCCGGGCCCAGTACGCGCACCTCGAGGAGATCGCGGATGTCGCACTCGGGCAGGACCCGTCCGACATCGACCGGATCTACCAGGCGCTGTTGTGGGCAGGCGCATCGGTCGGCCGGTCCGGCGTCGCCACCCAGGCGATCGCGGCGCTCGACGTCGCGCTGTGGGACCTCAAGGCGCGCCGCGCAGGCCTGCCGCTGGCCAAACTGATTGGCGCGCATCGCGACTCGTGCCCCGTCTACAACACCTCCGGCGGCTTCCTGCAGGCCTCGGTCGAGGAGATCGAGGACAAAGCCACCGCATCGCTGGCGTCCGGCATCGGCGGCATCAAAATCAAAGTGGGACAGCCGGATTGGAAGACAGATCTGCACCGCGTGGCCGCGCTGCGTGAGCATCTCGGGCAGACACCGTTCATGGTCGACGCCAACCAGCAGTGGGACAGGGCCAGGGCCCGGCGGATGTGCCGCGAGCTCGAGGCGTTCGACCTGGTGTGGATCGAGGAGCCGCTGGACGCGTGGGACGCCGCGGGGCACGCCGACCTCAGCCACACATTCGACACCCCGATCGCGACCGGCGAGATGCTCACTTCGGTCGGCGAACACATGGCGCTGCTCGACGCGGGCTACCGCGGCATCGTGCAGCCGGATGCGCCGAGGATCGGCGGGATCACGCCGTTCCTGAAGTTCGCGACGCTGGCCGCACATGCGGGGCTTGCGCTCGCGCCGCACTATGCGATGGAGATTCATCTGCACCTCGCCGCGACGTATCCCACCGAGCCGTGGGTGGAGCACTTCGAATGGCTCAATCCACTCTTCAACGAGCGCATGGAGATTCGCGACGGCCGGATCTGGGTGCCCGACCGGCCGGGCCTCGGCGTCACGGTCAGCGACCAGATGCGAGCCTTGACCAAGGAGAGCGCAGAGTTCGGCACGAGATGATGTGCCGATGACCACCACACTGGCGCAGCGGGTCGTCGCCGGGCTGAAGGACAAGATCCTGGCCGGCGACCTGCCGCCCGGGCACAAGCTGCCCTCGGAGGCCGAGCTCATCGACGAGTACGGCGTGTCCCGCACCGTCGTCCGCGAGGCGGTGACACGGCTGCGCGCCGAGGGTCTCGTCGAAACCTTCCAGGGCCGAGGCTCTTTCGTGCTGGCGATGCCGGAGCCGACGTCGTTCACCGTGGAGTCCGCGGCTATCCGGACGCACCACGACGTGCTCGACATGCTCGACTTCCGGCTCGGCATCGAGAGCGAGGCGGCCGCTTTGGCGGCAGCGCGCGTCGACAAGGCAGGCGCCGAGACGATCCGCGCAGCGCTCGACGAGTTCGTCGCCGCAGCGCCGGAGGATCAAGTCGAGGCCGACTTCCGCTTTCACCGCGCGGTCGCGGCGGCCAGTGCCAACCGGTTTTACCTCGATCTGCTCGACTCACTCGGTCCGATGATGATCATGTTGGCCCGCACCCGACTTGGCGACGCGTACTCGCTCACCGACGCCGGCCACGTCGAGCGTGTCCGCAGGGAGCACGACGACGTCGCTGCCGCCGTCATCGCCGGCGACCCCGACATCGCCAGGGCCGCTATGCGAGTCCACCTCGGCAACACCCGGCGCCGTCTCGACGCGGGCTGACTTGCGGCGCCAGAAGTGCCGGACCACCGGAAGCAGCGCCACCACGACGAAGATCGCCAGGATGCTCCCCGACAGCGGCCGGGTGAAAAAGCCTGTCGGGTCGCCGCCGAAGATCAGCATCGACCTGCGCGCGCTCGACTCGACCAACGAACCGAGGACGAACGCCAGCACCATCGGGCCCGGGTCGAAGCCCGCCTTCTTCATCAAGTAGCCGACGATGCCGAAGCCGATCATCAGGAAGATGTCGAACACCGAGTTGTTGATCGTGTAGACGCCGAGGATCGTGATCAGCGCGGTGATGGGCGCCAGTATCGCGGGCCGCACGCGCAGGATGCGAACGAACAAGCCCACCAACGGAATCGACAGGATCAGCAGCAGCACGTTGCCGATGTACATCGAGTTGATGACGCCCCAGAACAGATCCGGATGCTCGTCGACCAACTGCGGGCCTGGCGCGATGCCGAGGATCAGCAACGCGCCGAACAACATCGCCATCGACGCGTTGGCGGGGATACCGATGGTCAGCAGCGGAATGAACGACGACGTGGCCGCCGCGTTGTTGGCGGTCTCTGGCGCCGCCACGCCCTCGACCGCACCGCGGCCGAACCGCTCCGGCGTCTTGGAGCGCCGTTTCTCGGCGGCGTAGGCGACCAGCGACGCGAGCACCGCGCCACCACCGGGCAACACGCCCAGCACGAAGCCGATCACCGAGCCGCGGCCGATAGCGCCCGAGGACTGACGCAGGTCCTTGCGCGACGGCCACACATTGGCGACCTTGGCGGGCACGTGCGGCTTGCCGTGGCGCTGCTCGAGGTTGTACAGAATCTCGCCGACACCGAACAATCCCATCGCCACCACGACGAAGTCGATGCCGTCGGCGAGTTGCAGGCTGTCGAACGTGAATCGTGATGCGCCGCTGAAGCTGTCGCGCCCGACGGTGGCCAGCAGCAGCCCGATGGCCGCAGCGACCAACGACTTCAACATGTTGCCGTTGCCGATGGTCGCGATGAGCAGCACACCCAACAGTGCAAGTGCAGCGTATTCGGGCGGGCCGAAGTCAAGGGCGATGTCGGCGACGACCGGGGCGAGCAGTGTCAGCCCGATGATCGAGATCGTCGCTCCCACAAAGGAACCGATGGCCGCGATGCCCAACGCGGTGCCCGCTTTGCCCTGTTTGGCCAGGGCGAAGCCGTCGAAGACGGTGACCACCGACGACGCCTCGCCGGGCAGGCGCAACAACACCGAGGTGATGGTGCCGCCGTATTGGGCGCCGTAGTAGATGCCGGCGAGCATGATGATCGCCGATACGGGGTTGATGCTGTACGTGATCGGCAGCAGGATCGCGATCGTAGCCGCGGGGCCGAGCCCGGGCAGCACACCGATCACCATGCCGATCAGCACACCGATCAAGCAATACAGCAGGTTCTTCGGCTCGACGACGAGCGCGAATCCATCCAGAAATGCGTTGAGGTCCATGGCTTTTCTACAGAGCAATCAGATGTGGCAGCGGGATCCGCAGCCCATAGAGGAAAAGGAAGTAGAACACCACGGTCGTCAGCACGCTGATCACCACGGTGTTGCGCCAGCTCTCGCCGCCGAGGAAGCGCAACCAGACGATGCACAGCAAGACGGCGGGGATCTCGAAGCCGGTGAGCGGCATCAGCAGACCGAACGCGACAAAGGTGATGGCGCCGACCGCGGCGAGCGCGCTGCTGCGGGTGAACTTCTCGCTGTCGTCCAGGCCGCGGCCGACGACGAGCAGCAGGACCGACAACACGACGATCACCACGCTGACCACGAACGGCCACAGGCCGGGACCGGGCTGGCGCAGAGTGCCCAGCCCGTAGCCGTAGGCCAGTATCGCGGCGCCGACGCCGATGACGAGACCTACGAGCGCGCCGACCGTCTGGTAGGCGGGTCCACCGGCGGGCGGCCGTTCGTCCTCCAGCTCGTGGGCGACCTCGGCTTCGATCTCGGCGAGGATGTCGTGTTGGCTCATGCCGTCATGCCTTGTCACGCAGGTTGATCCCGTACTGCTTGACCAGGTCGGCGTATCGCTTGGTGTCCGACTGCAACTGGGCGAGCACCTGAGCGCCGGGCTCCTCCAGCGGCGTCAGGCTGTTCTGCTCGTTGAACGACTTGTAGGCGTCGGTCGTGAAGGTCGCCTTCAGGCCTTCGGTGAGCTTGTCCTTCACCTCTTGCGGGGTGCCCTTCGGCACGGTCATGAACCGGTACTGCGTGACCTCGACATTCAGGCCCTGCTCCTTGGCCGTCGGCACTTCGGGCAGGTAGGGGATCCGGGATGGTCCAAACACGCTGAGCGGCAACAGTTTACCGGACTTGATGTTCTCGATCGCCTCGCCGACCTGCAGCGAGGCGACATCGATCTGGTTGCCCAACAGGGCGGTCAGCGCGGGCGCGCCGCCGTCGAACGGCACCGGCTGCGATGCCACGTCGGTCGACTTGAACAGCAGGGCCGCGGCCAACTGCGCGCCGGTGCCGACGCCGGTGGTGCCGTACCGGACGACGCGCTTGCTGTCCTCGAGATCCTTGAGCGTCTTGTAGCCACTGGCGGGGTTGGTGACGAGCACGTAGTCGTCGCGGGAGACCCCGTACACGACGTCGAAGTCGTCGATCTTGGTGACCTCGTCTGGGCTGACGGCGAGTGGGGTGATCGTGAACAGCGATGCATTCTGGATCGCGATCGTCGAGCCGTCCGGCTTGGCCTTGGACACCTCGGCCGCGGCGAGCGCGCCGTTGGCGCCTTCTCGGTTGATCACGGGGAAGGAGGCGTGCAGGTTGTCGGACAGGCCCTTGGACACGGCGCGACTGATCAGGTCACTCGATCCGCCGGGCGAGGCCCCGACGTACATCTCGACCGTGCCGGACGGATAGTTGCCGTTGCCGCTGCCGGAACCGGTGCTGGTCTGCACACCACCGCAGGCGGTCAGGACCAGTCCTGCGGCGGCGGTCGCCGCGAGTGCTGCGCCGAGGCGGGGACGGAAGGCGTTGGTGATCACCATGCGCGTTCACTCCTGTGTATCGGATGACGAGGGGGCGCCGATGTGGCGGCCGTCACTCATAAAGTAAGGAGCGTTAGCGATACCTGTCCAAGCCTGATATCGCATGGGTCGATACCTTTTGCGCATCAGAACCAGGCGTCGCGCATCTCCAACGTGGTGCGATCCAGGCTTTCCAGCAGATCCAGTTGCGGCGCCGTCTTCGGCAGCTCGTAGCGGAAGAAGTACTGCGCCGCCTGCCGCTTGCCGTCGTAGAAGTCCCCGGTTCTGCCGTTGGCGGCAAGCAGCTGTTCCAGCCACATCCACGCCACCACGATGTGCCCGAAGGCCTCCAGGTAGATCGCGCTGTTGGCCAGCGCGGCATCAAGCTCGCCCGAGCCGAACATTCCGGTGGTCACGCTGACGAGACGCTGCCAGGTCGCGTCGAGCCCGGCGGCGAGCTCGGCTGCCTCACCGCCTGCTGCCTTCGCCGTCGCGATCGTCGCGGCGATGGCCTCCCCGAGCGCGGCCAGACTGGCGCCGCCGCGTTGAGTTACCTTGCGGCCCAACAGGTCCAGGCTCTGGATGCCGTGCGTGCCCTCATGGATCGGATTGAGCCGGTTGTCGCGGTAGTGCTGCTCGACGTCGTACTCGCGGGTGTAGCCGTATCCGCCGTGCACCTGGATGGCCAGGCTGTTGGCCTCGAGGCACCATTGCGAGGGCCAGCTCTTGCCGACCGGCGTGAGGATGTCGAGCAGCAGGCCGAGCGAATCCCGTTCGTCGTCGGACTCGGCACTGTGCTGTAGGTCGACGAGCTTGGCGCAGTACAGCAGCAACGCCATGCCGCCCTCGACATAAGCCTTCTGCGCCAACAGCATTCGCTTGACGTCGGCGTGTTCGATGATCGGCACCTGCGGCGTCGACGGGTCCTTGGCCAGCACGGGCCTGCCCTGCGGCCGCTGGCGGGCATATTCCAGCGACTTGAGGTAGCCGGTGTAGCCCAACGAGACCGCGCCCATCCCGACGCCGAGGCGCGCCTCGTTCATCATCGTGAACATGTAGGCCAGGCCGCGGTGCGGCTCACCGACCAGATAGCCGACCGCGCCGTCGAAACTCAGCACGGTGTTCGTGATGCCGCGTTGGCCCATCTTGTGGTTCAGCCCGGCAAGCACGACGTTGTTGCGCTCCCCGACCGAGCCGTCGGTGTTGACGAGGAACTTCGGCACGATGAACAGCGAGATGCCCTTGGTCCCGGGCGGACCGCCTGGGATCTTCGCGAGGACGAGGTTGACGATGTTCTCGGTGAGCTCGTGTTCGGCCCCGGAGATCCACATCTTGGATCCGAACAGCCGGTAGGTGCCGTCGTCCTGGGGTTCGGCGCGGGTCAGGATGTCGGCAAGAGACGAGCCGGCCTGCGTCTCGGACAGGGCCATCGTGCCGGAGAACCGGCCGGCGAGCATCGGCTTGAGGAACGCCTCGATCTGCTCGTCGGTGCCGAACTTCGCCAGCAGGTTGGCGTTGGCCATCGTCAGCATCAGGTAGCCGGTGGTGCTGACGTTGGCCGCGGAGAACCAGGCGAAGCCGGCCTCGGCGACGGTCGCGGGCAGTTGGGCGCCGCCGAGTTGCTGGTCCATCGACATGGCCAACAGGTCGGCTGCGGCGAACGCGTCCCATGCCTGCTTGACCTCGTCGATGACCGTGACCGTCTGCCCGTCGAACTGCGGCTCATTGGCGTCGCTCTTCTTGTTGTGCGGTGCGAAGTAGCGGGTGGCCAACTGCTCACACAGATCGAGAACACCGTCGAACGTCTCGCGGGAGTGCTCGGCGAAGCGCTCCCGTTTGGTCAGCTCGTCGATGCACAGCCATTCGTAGAGCAGAAAGTCGAGATCGCGGCGGGACAGCAGAGTGGACTTCACGTGTCCATCTTCTCTCTAGGTCGACCGCGCTACATCGATGCCCAGCGGCGCCTCGACCCGCGTCGTCTCGTCGCGGATCAGGCCGCGCAACAGCGCGGTGCTGAATTCCTGCGCGATCTCCTGCGCAGTGCGCCTGCCCTGCGGCCGCAGCCACCGGTAGGAGCCCAGCGTCATCCCGATGTAGCCAAGCGCCAGCACATGCGAGTCGCAGTCGTAGAACTCGCCGCTGGCGATGCCGCGGTCGATCACGTCGCGTACATGCTCGTAGACCTGGGTCTCCTTCTCGCGGATGTAGGCGACCTGTTCCTCGGTGAACCACTCGGTGATGTAGGGGCCCTCCTGGAAATACACGGCTGCGCGTTCGATGTTGCCCGCGATGCCGACGAGCAGCCTGCGCGTGAAGTGATAGATGGTCTCGCGCGCCGACGCCGTCGGGTCGTCGTGCAACGCATCGACCGTGAAGTCGGCCGCTCCCTTGTAGATGTCGTAGAGGATCAGCGACTTGCTCGCGTAGTAGTGGTACACCGTCGCCTTGTTCAGCCCGACCGCGTCGGCCACGTCGTCCATCCGGGTGCCGTGGTAGCCCCGCGCCGCGAACAGCTTTGTCGCGACGGTCAACAACTCCTCGCGGCGGGTCATCCCATTGGCACTGGCTGGAACGTCGGAGGACATGGCGACTCACTATAAGCGGGTATCAAACAACTGGTTGGCCAGTTTAGATCTTCGACCTGTCGTCTAAGGGGCGGTCGGTCTAGACTTCACCGAGAACCAGCCGATACGAGAGGGTGAGCCCATGGATCCGAATCCGGACTATGACGCGAGCGACGAGATCGAGTACGGCGCCAACTGGTTCGCATGGATCCTGCGCGGCGTGTACCCACCCCCGGCGTATCCCCCGGTCTAAGCCTTAAGCAGCCGCTGCTTTCACCGCGCGCCCGACTTCGGCGCGCAACTCCGTGTATTCCGCCGAGCGACGTAATTCATCAGGGTCGACGCCTGTGCGCGGCAGGTCGACCGGCAGATCCAACGCCACCTGCCCCGGGCGCCGCGTCAGCACCACGATCCGTGAACCCAGGAACGCCGCTTCGTCGGCGCTGTGCGTGACGAACACCGTCGTGCGACCGGACTCCGCGCTGACCTGCCGGACGTCCTCCTGCAGGCGCTCGCGGGTCAGCGCGTCGAGCGCCGCGAACGGCTCGTCGAGCAGAAACAGCGGCGTCTCAGCGGCCAGCGCCCGGGCAATCGCGACGCGCTGCTGTTGCCCGCCACTGATCTCCCAGATCTTGCGATCGGCGGTGCCCTCCAGGCCCACCCGCGCCAGCAGTTGATCGCGGCGCTCGGTGCGGCGCTCCCGCGGCACGTTGGCGTACTTGAGCGCGAGGTCGACGTTGCCGCCAACCGTGCGCCATGGGAAAAGCCGCGGCTGTTGGAACACCACGCCTGCCGTCACCCCTGGCGTCGGCGCGGAACCCGAGATCTGGACGGAGCCCTCGCTCGGCGACTCGAAGCCGGCCAGCAGCCGCAGCAGCGTGCTCTTGCCGCAACCCGACGCGCCGACCAGCACGAGGAACGATCCAGGGTCGACGGTCAAGTCGACGGGGCCCAGCGCAGTGACCCCGTCGCGGCCGCGTCCGTAGCGATGCTTGACGGCCTCGATTCGGATCGCGCCGTCACTGGGTGATGGCACCGGGCAACCCCTTGGTGTAGATCGCGTCCTGGAAGGTCTGCAGCGATGCCGCCGACGGAATCTGCTTCTGGTCGGCGAGGAACTGCGAAGCGCTCTGCAGGTTGACCGCGATATTGCCCGGCTTGCCTTCTGCGCCAAGCCATTCCGGCGACGCGACCTGTTCGGGCGTCAGGTAGACGCCTTGCTTGAGCTGACCCGCCACCTCGTCGGGGCTCAGCCCGATCTCGGCGGCGATGGCCTTGGCCGCGGCGGTGGGGTCGTCGTGAATCAGCGTGAGTGCGCGGGCTTCCTGCTGCCGCCAGGTGTCGACGACGTCGGGATGCGCGTCGGCGAACTCGTCGCGGACCGCGCCGAGATCCAGCGTGGGCTTGCCGTCCTTGGCGAGCTGACGACTGGTGATCAGATCCTTGCCGCTCTTGCGCAGCTGGTCGAGGGTGGGCAGCCAGGAGTACGCCGCGTCGACGTCGCCGCGGTCCCACGCCGCCAGAATGGCCTGCGGCTGGAGGTCGACGAGCTGAACATCCTTGGCGGACAACCCATTCTGATTGAGCGCCGCCAGCAGGCTGTAGTGTGCGGTCGACGCGAACGGGGTGCCGATGCGCTTGCCCTTCAGGTCGGCGATCGTGTTGATGCCGCTGCCGTTGCGTGCCACCAGCGCCTCGTTGTCGCCTGCGACGTCGAGCACGAACGCGACCTTGTAGGGGATGTTCAGAGGTGCCGACAGTCCGCGGGCGACCGGGCTGGACCCAAGTGCGCCGAAGTCCAGTTCCTTGGCGATGAACGCGGTGTTGACGTCGGCGCCGGAGTCGAACTTCGTCCACTTGATGTTGTAATTCGGCAACGCCTCTTCAAGCCACTTGTTGTTCTTCACGATCAGGTCGCCGGACGGAAAGCTTTGGTAGCCAATGCGAATCGTCGGTTTGTCGGGTTGGTCCGCTGACCGGTCGACCGAGCAGCCGGCGAGCGCCAACGTTGCGGCGACAACCGCGAACAGTGCCTTGAGTTTCATCTAGATCTTTCCTCTCCAGGGGACGGCGCGCCGCTCAACGGCGCGAAGCAGACCGTCGATGACAAGGCCGGAGATCCCGATGGCGAAGATGCCGACCAGCACGACGGGGGTGTTGTTGTAGTTGCTTGCGTCTTTGACGAGGCCGCCGATGCCGGGCAGCCCGTTGAACAGTTCGGCCGCGACCACCGACGAGTACGCCATCCCGACTGCAAGCCGGACTCCGGTGAACGTCTCGGGCAGCGCGGACGGGACGACGACGTCGCGGATCACTTGACGCCGCGAGGCGCCCAAAGCGCGCGCCGCCTCCTGCAGGCCGACGGGTGCGGCGACGACGGCCGCGGTGGTGGCGACGGCGGCGGGCGGCAGCGCAGCCAACGCCAGCAGCGTGATCTTCGGGGCCTCGTCGATGCCCAGCCAGATGACGAGCAGGAAGAAGTAGGCCAGCGGCGGTAGCGCACGCAGGAACGTCAGCCAGGGTTCGAGCACGCTGCGCACCCAGCTGACCGACCCCATCACCAGGCCGAGCAGGACGCCGAGGACCACACCGATCACCACGCCGGCGAACACGCGCCGCAGCGTCATGTAGAGGTGCTCCCACAAGAGGTATCCGGCGTAGCCACGGACGCCGTCGTGTGTGGTCGAGACGTCGAGGAACGCGTGCCACACCGCGCCGGGGTTGGGGACGAACGTCTGGTTCCAGATGCCGCTTGCCGCGATGAGCTGCCACACGACGAAGAAGACGACGACCGAAAGCAGTGGCAACGCGGCCCGCGTCAGCCGCCCGCGCCACCTGCCTGACGGCACGACGGCCGCCGGCGAATCCGCAAGCGACTCGTCGGGGGCGATATCAACGAAAACAGACACCGCGTATTGGTACCGGGACGAGACCGTTCGGTGAAGGTCTGCGCTCAGCGCGAGCGAAAGTACGCCGCCGTCGGCGGTGATCTCGGGCAAGTGGGCCACAGGACACATGGCCGATTTCTGTCAACTCTTAGACTGACGTATTCCACGCGTCCCAGACGTGGACCGTGTCAGAACCTAGATCGGATCGAAATCGATGATCATCGGGATCCCGAGAGAGTCGCTGCCTGGCGAGACGCGCGTGGCGGCCACGCCGCAGACGGTCGGCCAACTCATCAAGCTGGGCTACGAGGTAGTGGTAGAGACCGGCGCGGGCGCCGCCTCGAGCTTCTCCGACGAGGCGTTCACCGAAGCCGGTGCCGCGATCGGTGATGCCTGGACGGCCGACGTCGTGCTCAAGGTCAACGCGCCGGACAACGCTGAGATCGCCGCCCTGCGCGACGGCGCCACCCTGATCAGTCTGATCTCCCCCGCGCTCAAGCCGGAGCTCGTCGAACAACTGGCCACCCGGCCGATCACCGTGCTGGCCATGGACGCTGTTCCGCGTATCTCGCGGGCCCAGTCGCTGGACGTGCTGTCGTCGATGGCCAACATCGCCGGCTATCGCGCCGTGGTCGAGGCCGCGCACAGCTTCGGCCGCTTCTTCACCGGACAGGTGACCGCCGCGGGCAAGGTGCCTCCGGCCAAGGTGCTGGTCGTCGGCGCGGGCGTCGCCGGCCTTGCCGCCATCGGGGCGGCGGGCAGCCTCGGTGCCATCGTGCAGGCCACCGACCCGCGGCCCGAGGTCGCCGATCAGGTCCGCTCGCTTGGCGGCGAGTACGTGTCTGTCGACCCGGAGGCAGCCGAGGTCTCGGCCACCGGCTACGCCAAGGAGATGGGCGACGACTATAAGGCCCGCGAGGCTCAGGTCTACGCCGATCTGGCCAAGGACGTCGACATCATCATCACCACCGCGCTGATCCCCGGTAAACCGGCGCCGCGCATCATCACCGCCGACATGGTCGCCTCGATGCGGCCCGGCAGCGTGATCGTCGATATGGCCGCGGCCAACGGCGGCAACGTCGAGGGCACCGTCAAGGACCAGGCGGTCGTCACCGACCACGGCGTGACGATCATCGGCTACACCGATCTGGCGGGCCGACTGCCCGCAACCGCGTCACAGCTCTACGGCACCAACCTGGTGAACCTGCTCAAGCTGCTCACCCCCGAGAAGGACGGCAAGCTCATCCTCGATTTCGAGGACGTGGTTCAGCGCTCGGTGACGGTGGTCCGCGACGGTGAGATCACCTGGCCGCCGCCGCCCGTGCAGGTGTCCGCCGCTCCGGTTGCCGCGGCGGCTCCGGTCGAGCAGAAGCCGGCCAAACAACCCATGACGACCGCGCGCCGGCTGGGGTTGACCTTCACCGCCGCGGCGGTGCTGTTCGCGCTGATCGCGCTGTCGCCTGCCGCGCTGCAGGTGCATCTGACCGTCTTCGCGTTGGCCATCGTGATCGGCTACTACGTGATCGGCAACGTGCACCACGCGCTGCACACCCCGCTGATGTCGGTGACCAATGCGATCTCCGGGATCATCGTCGTCGGTGCCCTGCTGCAGATCGGGCACGGCAATGTCGTCGTCACCGCAGTGGCGACCCTGGCGACCCTGCTCGCCAGCATCAACGTCTTCGGCGGCTTCGCGGTGACCCGCCGCATGCTGGCCATGTTCTCGAGGAGCTGACCATGTCGCTGGAAACCACCGCAACCGCGGCCTACGTCGTCGCGGCCATCCTGTTCATCCTGGCGCTGGCCGGCCTGTCCAAGCATGAAACATCAAGGGCGGGCAATACTTTCGGCATCACCGGCATGGCCGTCGCCCTGGTCGCGACGATCGCGCTGGCCTTCGCCCACGACATCGAACCCGTTGGCGTCGCACTGCTGTTCGGTGCCATGGCCATCGGCGCGGCCATCGGTCTGTGGCGCGCCAAGGTCGTCGAGATGACCGGGATGCCCGAGCTGATCGCGTTGCTGCACTCGTTCGTCGGCTTGGCGGCGGTCCTGGTCGGTTGGAACGGTTATCTGCACGTCGAACGTGATCTCGCCGGATCCGAGGCCACGCTGCTGCATCACGAGGGCATGCTCGGCATCCACTCGGCCGAGGTCGTCATCGGCGTCTTCATCGGCGCGGTGACGTTCACCGGCTCCATCGTCGCCAACCTGAAGCTGTCGGCCCGCATGAAGTCGGCGCCGATGATGCTGCCCGGCAAGAACTTCCTCAACGTCGGCGCGCTCGTCGTGTTCGCCGCGCTGACCGTCTGGTTCGTGATCAGCCCGCAGCTGTGGCTGCTGGTGGTGGTCACCGTGCTGGCGCTGCTGCTCGGCTGGCACCTGGTCGCCTCGATCGGCGGCGGCGACATGCCGGTCGTGGTGTCGATGCTCAACAGCTACTCGGGCTGGGCGGCGGCCGCTTCGGGCTTCCTGCTGTCCAACGACCTGCTGATCGTCACCGGCGCACTCGTCGGCTCCTCGGGTGCGTACCTGTCCTACATCATGTGCAAGGCGATGAACCGGTCGTTCATCTCGGTGATCGCGGGCGGCTTCGGCATCGAGGCAGGCCCCGCCGACGACAAGGATTACGGCGAGCACCGCGAGATCAGCGCCGAGGGCGCCGCCGAACTGCTCGAATCGGCCAGTTCGGTGATCATCACGCCCGGCTACGGCATGGCCGTCGCCCAAGCCCAGTACGGCGTCGCCGACCTGACCCGAAAGCTGCGCGCCCGCGGCGTCAACGTCCGCTTCGGCATCCACCCCGTCGCGGGCCGCCTGCCCGGCCACATGAACGTGCTGCTGGCCGAGGCCAAGGTGCCCTACGACATCGTGCTGGAGATGGACGAGATCAACGACGACTTCGACGACACCGACGTCGTGCTGGTCATCGGAGCCAACGACACCGTCAACCCGGCGGCCGCAGAAGACCCGGGCAGCCCGATCGCCGGTATGCCGGTGCTCACGGTGTGGAACGCCAACCACGTCATCGTGTTCAAGCGGTCCATGGCGTCGGGCTACGCCGGTGTGCAGAACCCGCTGTTCTTCCGGCAGAACACCCAGATGCTGTTCGGTGACGCCAAGGACCGGGTCGACGCGATCAACGCGGCGCTCTCGGAGACCGCGAAGGTCTGACACACGCACATGCCCGTCGACCGCCTGCTGCCAACCGACGACGCCGTCGACCTGATCGCGCTGACCCGCAACATCGCGGACAAGGTGCTCGACCCGATCGTCGACGCGCACGAGAAGGCGGAGACGTACCCCGAGGGCGTGTTCGCCCAACTGGGCGCTGCCGGGTTGCTCAGCCTGCCCCAGCCCGAGGAGTGGGGTGGCGGCGGCCAACCGTACGAGGTCTACCTGCAGGTGCTCGAGGAGATCGCGGCGCGGTGGGCGGCGGTCGCGGTGGCGGTCAGCGTGCACAGCCTGTCGTCGCATCCGCTGCTGGCGTTCGGCACCGACGAGCAGAAGCAGCGCTGGCTGCCCGGCATGCTGAGCGGCGAACAGATCGGCGCGTACAGCCTGTCCGAGCCGCAGGCCGGTTCGGACGCCGCGGCGCTGCAGTGCAAGGCTGTGAAAGCCGACAACGGTTACGTCCTCAACGGCTCCAAGTCGTGGATCACCCACGGTGGGCGCGCCGACTTCTACACATTGTTCGCGCGCACCGGTGAAGGCTCGCGCGGCATTTCGTGTTTCCTGGTGCCCGGCGATCTGGACGGGCTGAGTTTCGGTAAGCCAGAAGAGAAGATGGGGCTACACGCGGTCCCGACGACATCGGCGTTCTATGACAACGCGGTTGTCGACGCCGACCGGCTGATCGGCGCGGAGGGCCAGGGTCTGCAGATCGCGTTCTCGGCGCTGGATTCGGGCCGGCTGGGTATCGCGGCGGTCGCGGTCGGGTTGGCGCAGGCCGCGCTGGACGAGGCAGTCAAGTACGCCAACGAGCGAACGACGTTCGGCCGCAAGATCATTGACCATCAGGGCCTTGGCTTTGTGTTGGCCGATATGGCTGCAGCAGTGGCGAGCGCAAGGGCCACTTATTTAGATGCAGCCCGTCGACGCGATCTGGGCAGGCCGTACTCGCAGCAGGCGAGCGTGGCCAAGCTGGTGGCCACCGACGCGGCGATGAAGGTCACCACCGACGCGGTGCAGGTGTTGGGCGGCGTCGGCTACACCCGCGATTTCCGCGTCGAGCGCTATATGCGCGAAGCGAAGATCACTCAGATCTTCGAGGGCACCAACCAGATTCAGCGGCTGGTGATTGCCCGGGGACTCACCAGTTCGTAGCGCGACGTACTGCGCCATCGCGCGCTGCCTCACCACATAGCGCGCTGACGTTTGGCCTTGCCGCGCCTTCGGTGCACGAGGATCGCGCCGACAACCGCGCCCACCGCGACTGCCAGTGCGACGAGCGCCCCGATGACGTAGACCACGCCCATGGCGACGTCGGAGTCGCTGCCTGCCTCGGTGACATACGTTGGGTCGGCAGGGTCGTAGGTGATCTGGATTTCCTCGCCGACTGCGGGAAGGGTGCCGGTGACCCAGACGAACTCGGCCGTGGCGGGTGCGCCTTTGGCGGTGGTGAACTCGACGGTGACGGAGTCGGTGAAGCGCTCCAAATCGGTGACGGTCGCGGTGGTCGTCACGCCGTAGGAGTCGAGATAGCTGTTGGAATAGAAACCCGCAAACGCGATGAAGCCGGCGATCACGACACCGATGAGGCTGACGACCGCCAGGCCCCACAACAGGACGGCCCACACCACATGCGGACCGGGCGGCGGACCCCACGGCGATTGCTGCGGTGGCGGTGACCACCCATAGCCGGGCGGCCCGTGCGTCGGCGGTCCGTATGCGGGGGGTCCGTATGCGGGGGGTCCGTATGCGGGCGCGCCTGGCGGCGGCGGGTACGGCGGCGGCGAGTCATGCGGGGGCTGCCACTGCGGCTCCATGGGCTAATCGTGCCGTAGCCGCTGGTGATCGCGCGTGGTTTAACGATGCAACTCCTACTGCGGGCGGTAGACGGCAATTATTCGCCGGGCGTATAACCAGGCTCATGGTGATCGAGACCACGAGCGCCCGACTGTCGTCGTGGCAGCGCACCGCGAGCGCGGCGAGGGTGACGTCGGCAGCCGGTCTGCCGCCGGGCCCGCGATTGCCGAGCGCACTGCAGTCGTTGCTGATCTGGACGCAACGGCAGTGGTTCATCCCCGCGATGCACCGCCGCTACGGCGACACCTTCACCGTCAACGCCGAACCGACCGGCTACGGCGTGGTGCTGCGCAATCCCGACGACCTGCGCACGATCTTCCGTGGCGACCCGGAGATCTACCGCGCAGGAGAAGCCAACTCGCTGCTGACACCGGTGGTCGGCAGGCGATCGGTGCTGACGATGGACGCGCCCGAACACGTCGTCGAGCGCAGGCGGATGCTGCCGCCGTTCCACGGCGAACGCATCGCCCGGGTGGCCGCGCTGATGGAAGAGGAGACCGAGCGGGAGATCGCGGGGTGGCCCATCGGCCGGGATTTCGAATTGTTGCCGCGGATGCAGGAACTGACGTTGAGCATCATCGTGCGGGTGGTGCTCGGCGTCGACGAGGACGAGAGGGCCAAGGCCGTCGGTGCGGCACTGCGGCGCGTGCTGGCGTTCCACGTGCGCGACATGCTGGTCTGGCTGTGGCCGGGGCTGCTAGGGGTGCCTCCGTGGAAAAGTGTCGTGCTCGACCTCGACAGAGCGGATCGGCTGATCTATGCCGAGATCGAGCGCAGGCGAGCTGATCCCGGCCGAGCCGAGCGCGCCGACGTGTTGTCGATGCTGCTGGACGACAACCCCGATCCGGGGCTGGTGCGCGACGAATTGGTCACGCTGCTGGTGGCCGGGCACGAGACCACGGCTGTTGCGCTGTCCTGGACATTCGAACGGCTGCTGCGCCATTCCGGCGCGCTGGACAGGGTGCGGGCCGGGCTCGACGACCCCCGCGATCCGTACCGCGCCGCCGTGGCCAAGGAAGTGCTACGGCTGCGGCCGGTGATCATGAATGTCGCGCGTCGCGTCACCCAGCCGGTCGAATTGGCCGGCCACACGATGCCGGCCGGCACCCTGCTGCTGCCGTCGATCATCGGCATCCAAACCGACCCGAAGATCTGGGGTCAGCACGCCGCCTACTTCCGACCGGAACGCTGGTTGGCTGAAGACCTGCCGATGTATGCGTGGATTCCGTTCGGTGGCGGTGCGCGCCGCTGCCTCGGTGCGACGTTCGCCCTTACCGAAATGGACGCCGTTCTGCGAACTGTGTTGCGGCGCATCAATTTACGCGCCGACCGCCCGCAAGACGAGGCGCTTCGCATGCATCACATCACGCTGGTGCCTGCCCGCGGCGCGCGGGTGCACGTCACCGCGAAGAGTCAGGCTCCGGCGGCGACGTCACCGTGATCTGAGTGCCGTGGCCGGTGCGCGAGGTGATGTCCATCGACCCGCCCATCGCGTCGAACCGCGCCAGCAGCGAGCCCAACCCGATGTGCCCGTCGGCGACGTACTGCGCGACGATCGCCGGGTCGAATCCGGTGCCGTCGTCGTCGACGGTGAGGATCACCCGGTTTCCCTTGCGGTTTAGGCCGACGCGGACCGTCGTCGCTTTCGCGTGCTTGCCGATGTTGGTCAGCAGTTCGCGGGCCGCCCGGTACATCAACGCCTGCGATTCCGGCTTACCCACGTCCTCGAGCTCGGTCTGTACAGTTACGTCGTTGCGGGACTCGAACTGCCGCAACAGTTCTCGCACCGCGGGGGTGAGGCCGAGCTGGGCCAGCACCTGTGGGTGTAGCTGCGTGACGGTCGAGCGCAGCCCGCTCGCGGTTTCCTGCAGCGCCGAGTACACCATGTCGAGTGCGGGGTCGGGATTGCGTTCCCGCGCCTCGTCGAGTTCGAGCCGCGCGGCCAGCAGCGTCTGCAGCGGTCCGTCGTGCAGATGCTCGGCGACATCGCGGTTGTGCCGCTCATCGGATTGCATTGCCTCCGAGACCAACTGACGCCGCATCTCCTGCAGCGCCCGCACGCGAGCCGATCTGCGTGCAAGCACGTAACACAGTGCTGTCACCGCGACCGCCAGCCAGAGCAGGAAGCCGAAGTGCGTGTACACCATGTTGGGCAGCCCTACCTTGTCGTCGCGTTTGGAGTAGAAGATCCATACCGCGAGATAGCCTGCCGCCGTGACGGTTCCGATGATCGCCGTCAACCACGGCCGGTCATGAAACGCCACCGAGATCGGGAGCAGGAAGAAGACCGGCAGCAGGGCCGCGGTCGCACCGCCCGAAACCAAACACAGCGTGAGGATCACCAGCAGGTCGACCGACGTCGCTGCCCAATCACCCCACCGCGGCACCGGCCCCCTCAGCACAGCCACCAGCCACAGCACCGCGGCCACCGCGTAAATGCCGAGGATCACCGCGTACAACTCCGGCAGCCAGTGGTCCACCTCCCAGATCCACACCAACACGGCGATCAGGCCAATCAACGGCAGCCGCAGGATCGCCGAGACGCGCACCGGTTCCGCGGCGAAGTAGTCGATGACTCCATGGAGTGGACGCGCCACGCTACTCCAGCAGCTTGCGGCGCATGGCCTCCGCGACGGCGGCGCCCCGGTCACTGACACCGAGCTTCTCGTAGAGGCGTTGCACGTGCGTCTTGACCGTCGAGGGGGCCAGGAACAGCTCCTTGGCCATCGCGGGAATGCTGCTGCCCCCCGCGATCAGCTTCAGCACCTCCCGTTCGCGCGGGCTGAGCACCGGGCCCTCTGGCTCGGCCCGCTTGCGGATCTCGCCGGCCAGGCCCGCGGCCAGGCTCGGTGCGACGACGTCACGGCCCTTCGCGCAGTCCAGCACCGCGTTGATCAACTCGCTGCGGGTCGACTCCTTCGGCAGAAAGCCGGCCGCCCCTTCCTGCAGCGCGCGGAAGACGATCGCCGACTCGTCGTGAGCCGACACCAGCAGCACCCGGGTCGGCAGCTCGTCGCGGAGTACGGCGGCTGCGACCTCCGCGCCGTCCATCCCCGGCATCCGGTAGTCGAGCAGCGCGACCTGCGGCGAATGCGCGCGAATCGCTTCGAGCGCCGACAGGCCGTCGTCGGCTTCGGCCACCACCTCGATGGACCCACTCGACGTCAGCGCCCGGACCACCCCATCGCGAAACAGCGGGTGGTCGTCACCCACCACCACACGCACCTTTTCGCTGGTCATCACGCCAGCGTCGCACAGCATCGGCCCGTTCTTCCTCCGATTGGGGGACACGTGATTCATCCGTGTCCCCGGCTGATCGCCCGACATACAAACCCGTTGCGCTGCAGCACTCTTGAGTCATCGCCGGAACACACCGGCGCAGGACATCAAAAGCCAACGCAGACAGGACAACTCACATGAACGCCACTCGCGTCTTCGCCCTCCCGATCATCGCGGCAGGCATCATCGGCGGCGCCGCCCTCGGCCTGGCAGGTACGGCCGGCGCAGCCACGACCGATGCGCAGCAGCCCAACATCGTCGCGGTGCCGTCGGTGAAGGCGCATCCGGCGCCGGAGGCCCAGCCCGGCTGGCACTGGCACCACGGCGTGCACCACCTCGGCGACCTGCAGCCGAGCTACACCCGCTGACAACCGCCACTGAGGCCCTCCCCGAGGAATTGGGGAGGGCCTCGCTGCGTTGCCGCCCAGTATGCGGATTGGCGTGACGTTCCCCCAGACAGAACTCGGCGGCGATGCGGGCGCGGTGCGCACCTACGGCCAAACGGTCGAGGAGTTGGGTTTCACGCATCTGCTGGCCTACGACCACGTCGTCGGCGCCGACCCCGAGGTGCACGAGGGCTGGGCAGGCCCGTATGACATCCGCACCACGTTCCACGAGCCGTTGGTCATGTTCGGCTACCTGGCCGCCATCACTACATCTCTGGAGTTGGTGACCGGCGTGATCATCCTGCCGCAGCGCCAAGCGGTCCTCACCGCCAAACAGGCCGCGGAGGTCGACCTGCTCAGCGGGGGCCGGCTGCGCTTGGGCGTCGGCATCGGCTGGAACGCCGTCGAGTACGAGGCGCTCGGCGAGGACTTCACCAACCGGGGCAGGCGCCTTGGCGAACAGGTCGAGGTGATGCGCCGGCTGTGGTCCGAACAGTCCGTGACGTTCGCGGGCAAGCACCATCGCGTGACCGGAGCTGGCCTGGCACCGCCGCCCGTGCAGCGGCCCATCCCGGTGTGGATCGGCGCGGCCTCGCGGCCCGCGCTGGAGCGCGCCGGCCGGCTGGCCGACGGATGGTTCCCGATGTCGGGACCGGGGCCGAAGCTCGACGAAGCCCGCGACATCGTCGCGCGCGCGGCGACCGAGGCGGGCCGCGACCCGTCGACGCTGGGCATGGAGGGCCGGGTCACCTGGGCGGGTGACCCGCAGCGGGCCGCCGACGAACTCGCCGAGTGGCAAGCGGCGGGTGCCACGCACATGACGATCAACACGATGGGCGCGGGCCTGCGCACCGTCGACGAGCATCTCGCCGCGTTGGCTGCCGTCGCCGAAACGCTTCCCCGCTAACTCCTGACTTCCCCCGATTAGGGGACAAGCGGTTCATCCTGTCCAACCTCCGATCACCGGACATACAAAGCGTCCGCGGAACGGCACTCTTGAGTCATCACCGGAACACACCGGTACAAGAACTCAAAAGCCAACGGAGACAGGACAACTCAGATGAAGAACGCCCGTATTTTCGCCCTCCCGATCGTCGCTGCCGGCATCATCGGCGGTGCCGCCCTCGGACTGGCGGGCACGGCCAGCGCAGCCACCACGGACGCGCCGCAGCATTCCACCGTGGCGGCCCCGAGCGTCAAGGCCCACCCGGCCCCCGACGCGATGCCGGGCTGGCGCTGGCACCACGGTGTCCACCACCTGGCCGACCTGCAGCCCGGCTACACCCGCTGATCACCCCCCGACCGAAACCCTCCCCGAAGTAGCCCCGGGGAGGGTTTCTCAAAATCCCACCCCCACAGGAGAATTCAAATGACCATCACTCGCAGCTTCGCCCGCTACATCGCCCTGCCCGCCATCTCGGCAGGCATCCTCGGCACCGCCGCCCTCGGCCTGGCCGGCATGGCCAACGCGGGCACCTACTCCTACGAGCCGACGCCGAGGCCCGGCATCGTCGCCACTCCGAACACCATCGCCCGCCCGCCGATCGTGGTGATCCCCCGCCACCGCTGGCATCACGACGGCGGCTTGATCATCACCGCCCCCGGCGGCGAATAACCAGACTCCTCTCCTCTCCTTGAGGCCCTCCCCGCTGACCTTCCGGGGAGGGCCTCCTTACTTCTACTGTGAGGCGATGGGCACCAACCCGCTGCACGCGATGTGGTCCGCCGCGGCCCCGTCGTGGGGTGAATACGCCGATTACGTCGACGAGCGCGGCGCCCTCGTAGGCGAGGCGATGTTGGCTGCCGCGGGGATTCGGCCCGGCGAGGTCGTGCTGGAACTCGGCTGCGGACCCGGCGGTGTCGGGTTCTTGGCGGCCGAGCTCGTCGGCGCCGACGGCCAAGTGGTGTTGTCCGACGTCGCACCCGAAATGACGGCGATTGCCGCGGAGCGCGCCGAGCGCCGGGGCCTGCGCAACGTCGTCACCCGCGAGCTGGACATGGAGCACCTCGACCTGGCGGACTCGTCGTTCGACAAGGTGCTGTGCCGCGAGGCGCTGATGCTGGTGGCGGATCCAACCGCGGCCGCCCGAGAGGCAGTCCGCGTGCTGCGGCCCGGGGGCCGCGCGGTGTTCGCGGTTTGGGGCCCGCCGGCAGCGAACCCCTGGCTCAGCGCGCTACTCGATGCGGTCGGCGCCCAACTCGGCGCGCCCGTTCCGCCGCCGGGGATGCCGGGCCCCTTCGCGTTGTCCGAAAGTGGTGCGCTCGCCGACGTCCTGTCCACCGGCGGTTTTCACGACGTCGAAGTCGCTGAAGTCGCGGCGCCGATGCGCGTCGCGTCATTCGACGACTGGTGGCGCATGGTGCCCTCGCTCGCCGGCCCGGTCGCGGGGCTGCTCGCCTCGCTGCCAGACGACATGACGTCGGTGATTCGAGGCAACGCAGAAACGACGCTGCGCCCGTTCGCGACGCAGGCCGGCTACGAGATCCCCGGTCTCAGTCTGATCGGGGCCGGGTCACCATAACGGGATGTCGAGCCCGTACTCCGACTCCGGCCGCGGACCGAAGTAGCGTCGCTCCGACTCCTCGATCTTCACGTCGTTGATGCTGGCCTCGCGGCGCGTCATCAGGCCCTGCGGCGTGAACTCCCACAGCTCGTTGCCGTAGCTGCGATACCACTGACCGCTGGCGTCGCGGCTTTCGTACTGGAAGCGCACCGCCATCCTGTTCTCCCGAAAACCCCACAGGCTCTTGCGCAGTACGTAGTCGAGCTCGCGCTCCCACTTGCGGGTCAGAAACGCCACGATCTGCTCGCGCCCCACCACGTGCTCGTCGCGGTTTCGCCACTGTGAGTCGACGGTGTAGGCCAGGCTGACTTTCTCGGGGTCGCGGGTGTTCCATGCGTTTTCGGCGGCCTGCACCTTCTGCCGTGCGGTCTCGAGGGTGAACGGGGGGAACGGCGGTCGGCTCTCGGTCATGTCATGTTTCTACGCCCGACGCACTGCCGTGATTCCCTCAATCAACAGGTGTCATATCGTGGCCGCATGGACTTCGCGATGTCGGCCAAGGGGCAGGACTACTACGACCGGCTGACCGATTTCATGGTCGAGCACGTTTTCCCGGCCGAGGCCTCCTACGACGCATACCGCGAGGAAAAGGGCCCGAAGGATCACACCGTGCCGCCCGTGGTGGAGGAGCTCAAGAAGCTGGCCAAGGAGGCCGGCCTGTGGAACCTGTTCCTGCCGTCGGAGTCGGGGCTGACAAACCTCGAGTACGCGCCGCTGGCTGAGCTGACGGGCTGGAGCATGGAGCTCGCACCCGAGGCCACCAACTGTGCGGCTCCGGATACCGGCAACATGGAGACGCTGCATCTGTTCGCCACCGATGAGCAGCGCAAGCAGTGGCTCGAGCCGCTCCTGAACGGCGAGATTCGCAGCGCGTTCGCGATGACCGAGCCCGCGGTGGCGTCGTCCGACGCCCGCAACATCCAGACCACGATGCTGCGCGACGGTGACGACTACGTCATCAACGGCCGCAAGTGGTGGATCTCGGGCGCGGCCGACCCGCGGTGCAAGATCCTGATCGTGATGGGCCGCACCAATCCTGATGCCGCCAGCCATCAGCAGCAGTCGATGATCCTGGTGCCGGTCGACACCCAGGGTGTCTCGATCGAGCGGTCGCTTCCGGTGTTCGGCTGGCAGGACCAGCACGGGCACTGCGAGATCAGCTTCGACAACGTGCGGGTGCCGGTGGGCAATCTGCTCGGTGAGGAGGGCGGCGGGTTCGCGATCGCCCAGGCCCGACTCGGACCGGGCCGCATCCACCACTGCATGCGCGCCATCGGCGTCGCCGAGCGGGCCATGGCGCTGATGATCGACCGGGTCAACACCCGCATCGCGTTCGGTAAGCCGTTGGCCGAGCAGGGCGTGGTGCAGCAGCAGGTTGCGTTGTCGCGCAACGAGATCGACCAGGCCCGGTTGCTCTGTCACAAGGCGGCGTGGACGATCGATCAGCACGGCAACAGGAGCAAGGATGCTCAGCAGCACGTCGCGATGATCAAGGCTGTCGCGCCGCAGATGGCGTGCAACGTGATCGACCGGGCGATCCAGGTGCACGGCGCGGCAGGCATCAGCGACGACACCGTGCTGGCCCGGCTGTACGGGTGGCACCGCGCGATGCGGCTGTTCGACGGGCCCGACGAGGTGCACATGCGGACCATCGCCCGCAATGAGCTCGGCCGCGACAAGTCGGCATTTGCGGCGGCGGTGACGGGCTAGTGGCGGTCGGCATCGGGGAACTGTCGGGGGCGTGGAACTTTCGTGATGTAGCGGAGGAAACGGGTGTGCGGCCGGGGCGGTTCTTCCGGTCCAGCGAGCTGAGTCACCTCGACGACTCGGGCCGCGAGGCGTTTCGCCAGTTGGGCATCACCGATGTCGCCGACCTGCGCTCGGCCCGCGAAATCGACCGCCACGGGCCGGGACTGGTGCCGCACGGCGTCGAGGTGCACTTGTTGCACTTCCACGAGGTGTCGGCGGTGGACGGCGAGGCACCGCACGAAGCCGCGTTCCAGAAGATGATGGGCGAGAAGCCCGACGACGAGGACATCGACGCAGCGGCCCGCCGATTCATGACCGAGGAATACCTGCGCTTCCCCACCTTGAGCGGTGCGCAACGCGCTGTGCGGCAAGTCATTTCGCTGCTGGCCAACGAGCGGCCAGTGATCGCACACTGCTTCGCGGGCAAGGACAGAACGGGCTTCACCGTGGCGATGGTGCTGGGCGCCGTTGGCGTCGACCGCGACGTCATCGTCGCCGATTTCCTGCGCAGCAACGACGCGGTACCGCGACTGCGGGAGCAGATCCTGGCTTCGATCCGCGAGCGAACCGATACGGCGGAAGAAGTGACGTTCGCCGAGGCGCGGCTGACCGACGCGGTGCTCGGCGTGCAGGAGGAATACCTGGACGCCTCCCGCCGGTCGATCGAGGAGAACTACGGATCGCTGCGGGGTTACCTCGAAGCGTCGGGGGTTCCCCCGGCCGATCTCGCGCGGGTGCGCACGGCGCTGTTGGGATAGTTCCCGAATTGCCCGCGTAGGCAGCGACAGTGGGCGGTAGCGTCGTTGCCGACGATGATTCCGGAAACGCACTCGCTGGTGTTGACCACCGACTACCGCGTGCCCGACCCCAGCCGGGTGTGGCCGCTGCTGCAGCGGCGCCGCGACGGCCTTGCCGCACTCGGGGCGCACCACGTCTTCGTCTACACCTCCACCACCGACCCCGAGCGGGTGCTGGTGACGATCGCGCTGCAAACCCGCGAACCGGTCGTGGAACTGTTGCGATCACGTGCCTTCTTCGAATGGTTCGACGCCGTCGGTGTCGAGGACCTGCCCGCGGTGTTCGCAGGCGAGCTGATCGAACGGTACGACTTCGTGGCCGAACCCAATGCGCCAGGCGTCGTGGTCGCGGGGATCATCTGCGTGGACGATCCGGCTGCTTTTCGCGGCCAGGTCCGCGAGACCCGAGACATGTTCCTGGAGGCCGGGATTCGGCGCGTGCGGATCTTCGAAGCCTTCGACGATCCCAACGAGATCATGTTT
>Ga0068863_100000251_pt1 | contig 56835 bp, 41 predicted proteins | sample KBSSwiS62_FD_66596 | JGI IMG/M metagenome (GOLD analysis project Ga0068863, IMG submission 66596) | Switchgrass rhizosphere microbial communities from Kellogg Biological Station, Michigan, USA - KBS Switchgrass S6-2 | ecosystem: Host-associated > Plants > Roots > Rhizosphere > Soil ... | reverse complement strand
TGTCTTCGCAGAGATTTCGTATACCTCGACGTGCATTGGATCAGTACCACCATCCATCGGAAGAAGAACGGTGCCCGTTGAGGTTCGCCTGTCGATCTCGACAGAGTTGCTATGTGAACAAACGGTCCCGAGTTGCCTTGAGCTTCCCGCAATCCTCCCTTTTCTACCGATCGGCAGATCGCCTAGTCGCCAATCATGTTCCGTGCTCAGTTACGGCTTTCCCGTCCCGGATGAATAAGCGAAGGAACCTTCATCCCCAAGGTTTACTTGAATCGATTCCAGACTCTGCCCTTCAGCAATTCTGCCCAGAATCAATTTCGAAATCTCCGGCAACAACGTATTTGTCAAAATGTTGTCCACATTCCGCGCTCCGCTTTCGACTTCCGTGCAGCGATTTGCAACTTCGTTGACGAGTTCATCGCTGAATGACAGCCGGACGCGATGCGTTTCATTCAAGCGTCGCTGAATCTTTGCAAGTTTGAGATTGATGATCTTCTTCAGCGCTTCATCTCGAATCGGAAAGTATGGAATCGTCACGAGACGGCCGAGGAAAGCCGGTTTGAAAACATTGTTTAGTTCCGGCTTAAGTACGGAGACGAGTTCCTCCCAATCCGGAATGTCGTTAGGATTGGCGCAGTACTTCATGATCGAAGACGTGCCGGTGTTTGAAGTCAGGATGATGATCGTGTTTTTGAAATCGATCTGGCGGCCTTCGCCGTCTTCCATCTGGCCTTTGTCGAAAACCTGGAAGAAGAGTTCCAGAACGTCGGGATGCGCTTTCTCGACCTCATCGAGTAGGACTACCGAATAAGGCCGGCGCCGCACCGCTTCAGTCAGAACGCCTCCTTCGCCATAGCCCACATATCCGGGGGGCGAGCCCTTTAGAGTGGACACCGTATGCGCCTCTTGAAACTCGGACATGTTGATCGTGATGAGATTCCGTTCCCCGCCGTAGAACAAGTCCGATAAGGCGAGCGCGGTTTCTGTCTTGCCAACGCCGCTTGGCCCAACAAGCAGGAAGACACCTACCGGTTTGCCCGGATCGTCGAGTCTGGCTTTAGCCGTACGAATGCGGCGGCTGATTGCCTCCAGCGCATGCGACTGGCCGATAACGCGTTCGCCCAGGTGCGACTCCAGCGAAAGGACAGTGGTGACTTCATCCTTCAGCATCTTACCGACAGGAATTCCGGTCCATCCGGAGATCACTTCTCCAACAATGTGGCCATCCACTGCGACGCGCATCATCGGCGTCTCGCCCTGAACCTTGTCGAGTTCATTGTTGAGTTTGGCGAGTTCGCTACGTAGCGCCTCCGCATCAATCGCTGTCTGAGTCGCCGCTTGATGGCCATTGGCTCCAGACGGCGGAACATTCACAGGTTGCGGATCTTCGAGGCTGGTGCGAATTTCGCGGATGCGGCCCACCAGGTCTTTTTCCTTATCCCAGCACGCCCGAAGTTCAGCAAGTTTGGATGTGGTAGCAGCTTTTTGCTGAGTAATCTCCGCCAGCCGTTCGGCGTGGTCTGCGCCCAGACGGCTCTCTCGTTCCAGGATGCGTGTCTGAACCTCCAGATCATCCAGCGTTCGCGTGGCGTATTCAATGCTCGGCGGTGTGGAATTGTGACCCAGCGCAAGTCTTGCGCATGCTGTGTCCAAGACACTGATCGCCTTATCAGGCAGCTGACGGTCGGGCAAATAACGGTGCGAGAGCCGAACAGCGTTTTCCAGGCCTTCATCCAAAATCCGTACCTTGTGATGTTTTTCCAGCGCAGGCACAACGCCACGCAACATGACCATGCAGGCGTCTTCGCTGGGCTCATCGACCTTGATCACCTGGAACCGTCTCGTGAGCGCGGGATCTTTCTCGAAGTACTTCTTGTATTCGGACCAGGTCGTTGCCGCAATTGTGCGTAACTCGCCGCGCGCCAGCGCAGGCTTGAGCAGATTTGCGGCATCGTTTTGCCCCGATTGTCCGCCTGCTCCAATCATCGTGTGGGCTTCATCGATGAATAGGATTATCGGCGACGGCGACGACTTCACTTCACTGATGAGACTCTTCAGCCGGTTTTCGAATTCCCCCTTCACGCCGGCTCCAGCCTGAAGTAGTGCCAGGTCCAGTGTTCGGAGGGTCACGTTCTTCAGGATCGGCGGGACGTCTCCCTGAGCGATTCGTAGTGCAAACCCTTCCACAATCGCCGTCTTGCCGACACCGGCCTCTCCGACCATGATGGGATTGTTCTGACGGCGGCGGGTCAGGATGTCCACGACCTGCCGAATTTCAAAGTCACGGCCGAGTACCGGATCGATCTTTCCACTGCGCGCATTTTCCGTAAGGTTGACTGTGTACTGATCAAGATGTGGTGTTTTTCCGCCTGCGGGGCGAGCTGAAGTCTGGGTCCCGTCGCTTTGCGGCGGGTCTGCTGATTCATTTTCTGTAGAGCCTTGAACAATCTTGTGAAAATTGTTCCGGAGTTTTTCCGGATCGATCTTCTGAAGCTCCTTGCTGATTTCGCGGACCGTTTGGGTCAGCCTGTCGGTCCCGAAAAGAGACAACACCGTGAATCCAGTTCGAATCCCCGAAGCGCCGAACTCAATAGTGGCAATCACCCAGGCCTGCTTGAGGACTTCAAACAGGTCGGGGCTGAATCTGGGTGTACGACCGCTTCCCGTCTTGAAGCGATCGATGGCACGTGTCAGATCCGCAGAAAGACGCGCCTTATCAATCTCCGCATGCTTCGCGATGGCGGCAAAGTCTCCATCGCTTGCATCTAGCAGCTTGAAGACGTAGTGCTCGATTTCAATGTTGTAGTGACTTCGCGCCACACACAGGCCCGCAGCTGCCTCTGTCGCGGCTCGAGTGGCCGGTGTTAGTTTCCCAAATAGAGATCGTAGATTGGCATCCATGATGTTGACCCCACTGGCTCGCTTCGTCACCGATATTGCACGGCGACTTCCGCAGTCTCTACACTTTCAAATCCTCGATTGATCTAGCGATCTTAAGCACCAAATTCCGATTAGCCAAAACTTTATTCACTTTCGCTGGACCACTGAACAATCTTCTGAAAATTACTCCGGAGATCTTCTGCCGATATCTTATGAAGCTCCTTGGTGATTTCGCGAACAACTCGGGTCAGCCTATCGGTTCCCACAAGGGACAAAACGGTGAAGCCCGTTCGAATCTGCGCGGCGCCAAACTCGAGACTAGCAATCACCCAGGCCTGCGTCAGGAGTTCGATCAGGTCTGGGCTAAATCTCGGTGTACGACCGTTACCAGTCTTAAAGCGGTCGATGGCACGTGTCAGATCCGCCGCAAGCCGCGCCCTATCGATCTCAGCGTACTTTGCAATGGCAGCAAAATCGCCATCGGTCATATCCAGCAGCTTGAGCAGGTAGTGCTCGATTTCGATGTCGTAGTGAGTTCGGGCCAGACAGAGTTCCGCGGCTGCTTCTATAGCGGCTCGAGTGCCCGGTGTTAGCTTTCCAACCAGAGATCGTAGATTGACTTGCATGAGTTGACCCGTGACTTCGGTCGGGCGTCGATATTGCACGGCGACTGCCGCAGTCCCGCAATTTCAGGTATTTTTCGATTGCTTAAGGGATCTTAATGACCGAGTAACGATTAGCCAAATCTTTCCGCTGGCATCCCTGTCCGGCCGATAGCAGATAGCGTCGGTGATGGGCCGAATCCATTCCAGATTCCTCTATCGTTTCAGTAAGAGTTTCTATCTATCCGGATAGGAACTTTCTTAAAGACTTTCTGACAGAGCCAAGCATCGGTAGAATCCCACCATATGGCACCCCGATTTGTTGTGGTGGATGGGCCCCTGGCTGGTCAGATATTCGCGCTTGAAGGCGAACGTAAGACGATCGGCAGAGGACCATCAAATGACATCGACATTCCCGACATGCAGATTTCGCAGCGCCACTGCGTGCTGGAGTTCCAGGACGGTAAGCCTGCGATTATCGATCAGAACAGCCGAAACGGAATATTTGTCAATGACATCAAGGCCACCGAAACCACCATCCTGCATAACGGCGATGAGATACGATTGGGTTCCACACGCCTGCTTTTTTCCGAAGACGAGCTCAAGCCACGGAATACGAAAACTCTTGTTAGTGTCCAAAACGTCGAGCTGGTCCCCTCAGAATCCCAATACCTGAGGACTACGCTTTCTCTGGATGCGGCAACCCCCCGAGTAGCCCGAGATCTGAACGTGCTTCTGCGGCTTAGCGCAGAAATCAACGCGATTCGACGTTCTGATGTTTTGCAGGAAAAACTGCTAGAACGCATCTTCGACATCGTACCGGCCGAACAGGGCACAATTCGACTTTCCGACGAAAAACAAAGCGCCTTCATCTCTTCGGTAACCCGCCAACGAAATAGAGATTCCGAAGTGCGAATGCCGAGCGAAACCATCACCCGGAGAGTGCTCGATCAGGGCATCGCAATTTTAAGCAACGACGTACTTACGGACGCCGATCCTTCTCAGAGCATCGTTGCCAATTCCATTCACTCGGTTCTGTGCGTTCCGCTGATTCTGTTTGATAAAAAAATCGGCGTTGTCTACCTCGACACACGAGATCCAGCAACTCCATTCGACGCGCGTCATCTCGAGCTGCTGAGCGCAATCGCCGCAATTGCCGCAGTGTCACTCGAACACGTTCGGTATGTCGAATGGCTGGAGAAGGAAAACTCACGTCTCGATGAGCAAATCACGACCCATTACGGCCTTATCGGAAGCGGCGCAAAGATGCGAGACGTGAAAAAAATGATTTCCCGTGCCGCCCTGGCAGGTTCAACGGTGTTGATTACCGGAGAAAGTGGGACGGGCAAGGAAGTGGTGGCATGGGCGATCCACAGGCATGGAAGCCGCGCAAACAATCGTTTCGTGGCGGTGAATTGTGGCGCCATTCCACGTGAACTTGTTGAAAGCGAACTCTTTGGCCACAAGAAAGGTACGTTTTCGGGCGCAGACAAAGATCGCAAGGGGCACTTTGAAGAGGCAAACGGAGGCACGATTTTTCTCGATGAGATCGCGGAACTTCCGCTGGAAACGCAAGTCAAACTGCTTCGCGTCCTTTCGACCCACCAGGTTGTTCCCCTGGGGACGAGCCAGCCCATCGATATCGACACTCACGTTATCGCGGCGACGAATCGGAATCTGGAGGGCCTGGTCAAATCTCGAGAGTTTCGAGAGGATTTGTTCTACAGATTGAACGTGTTACGAATCAATACGCCTCCGCTTCGCGAGCGTATTGAAGATCTGCCTGCTCTCGTCAATCATTTCTTCCAAAAGTACAAACATAAAGCAGGCCGTGAACTGCTCGGGACGCATCCGGACTTCATCAAAGCACTCTCTGAATACAATTGGCCCGGCAATATCCGGGAACTCGAAAACGCGGTGGAGTATGCCATCGTTGTCGGCGAAACCGACAGGCTGCGGGCAGAAGATCTGCCGCAACCGATTGGCCGTGTGGTCTCAGCGGTACCGACAACACGCCGATACTACGCTGCAATCAAGGAAGCAAGCCGTCAGGCAATCCTGCAAGCCTTTCGCGCCTCGGAGTCGGGCACCTTCGCGGAGGTCGGCCAGATCCTGGGGTTGCATGAAAACCTCGTCCACCGCAAAGTCACCGATCTTGGCATACGCGCCGAGGTGGATGGCATCCGACAGGGCAAACCTATCGCCCGAAAGACGAGCCATAACTCCTGACCGTTAACACTCCCTGCAGCGTGCTCGTTCGCTGCTGGAGTGGCACGATGCTTGCTCCACCTGGAATCGTCCAATGAAATCTCGGAAGGGGGCTACCGATAGGCGTATCGGCAACTCACTGTATATGGCAAAACGAAAGCCGGCATATATAATACGCGCTTCAAATTCAGGTTAAGAAACGATGAGTGCGACGCCTAGGACTGGTGCTCGTTATCAGCTGAAGGAATCCCTTGGTCATGGGGGTATGGGAGATGTTTACCTCGCCCTCGACACCAACTCTGATCCTCCACGGGAAGTAGCTCTCAAGACAATTCGTGACGGCAGCGACCCCGCAGCGTTAGACCTGTTCAAGAGAGAGTGCAGAGTTCTGATGTCGTTCAATCATCCCAACGTCATCGAACTCTACGATACCGGGGATTTCGACGACCGGGGGGTCATGAAGCCCTTCTTCGTCATGGCGAGATTGAAAGGTTTCACTCTCGCCCAACTGATAAAGGATTTTCCTCAGCACCTGACCGTCGAGCGAACGGTCGAGATTCTCTATCAAGTTTGTCGTGGTCTTCAGGCCGCACATGACCACAATCTCGTTCATCGCGATATCAAGCCGAGCAACATTTTTGTGCTTGAAGATGACTCGGTCAAAGTCATCGATTTTGGCGTGGCGCACCTCGTCACCAGCGAGAGCATTGGGGCGAAGGGAACCTTGTATTACATGGCCCCCGAGCAACTCGATAACAAGCTCGTCACACCGGCTACCGACATATTTTCTCTTGGCGTTGTTTGTTTTGAAGCGTTAACGCGAAAGAGGCCCTTTACCGGCAATTCGCAGGAGGAAATTCGGGCTGCCGTGCTCAAGCGCATCCCGCCACCGGCCTCGAGCCTGAATCCCGCTGTCAACAATGCACTGAGCCAGGTGATTCACGCGGCAATGGCGAAGAAACCGTTGCATCGGTATGCGTCTGCGCGTGAGTTTGGCGAATGCCTCAAAAAGGCGCTGCGCAACGAACCTATTGAGCGCTTTGAACCGGGAAAACTTCAGGTTCGGCTAACGCGAGTCGAGCGGGCTCTGGAGGCTTCGCAGTACGAGGATGCCAATGACATCCTCGCCCAGTTGGAAGAAGAGGGCTATCTGCACCCATCTCTGGAAGAGCTGCGGCGTCAAGTGGATCGAGCGGTCAGAAATCGGGATATCCGGCAATTTCTCGAAACCGCCCGCCGCCTTCTCACGCAAGACGAATACGTTCTTGCGCTTCACAAGGTCCACGATGCCATGCAGCTGGATCCGACAAACTCGGAATCTTTGGCGCTTCGGGCACAAATCGAATCCAGGCGCAGCGTGCAGCAAATCGGAAACTGGGTCCGACTTGCCCAGGAGCACCTTGGCAACTATGCTTTCGAACCCGCCCGCGAGGCGGTGGAATCCGTCCTGCGGATGGCTCCGACAGACGCTACGGCACTTCGTTTGAAAGGAGAGATCAATCGCGTCGAACAGGACATCATACGAAAGCGCGGAGAAAAGGAACGCTACTATGAATCCGCGATCGAGTTTCACCACAAGGGTGACCTGACCGCAGCGCTGAGCCGTCTCGAGAAGGTATTAGCCCTGGACAGAGAGGCGCCGGACGGTTTGAGGCCGGAAAGGGCGGCCGAATATCAGAGGTTCTACAACGAAGTTCGTTCTGAAGCAGAAAATATCCGCAATTCCCTGGACGAAGCCAAAAGCAAACTCCAATCCAGAGAATACGCAGCCGCAGAGGCTATCTGTAACAAGTTCCTCGAGAACTATCCCAATCACGCGCTGTTTCAAGCCTTGAAGTATGACATTGGGGATCGCCAGCGTCAGGACTTGTCCGCCTATATCGCGGAAGTCGATCGAAAGACCGAAGAAGAACCCGATCTCGAGCGAAAAGCAAAGCTTCTCGAAGAAGCCTTGAATCGTTACCCGGGTGAACTCCACTTCGAGCGTGCACTGAAAGGTGTGAATGCGAAGCGTGAACTCGTTAATGGCCTGGAGAATCAGGCCAGGAACCTGGACACTCGGGGGTTATATTCAGAAGCCATCGATAAATGGGAAATGCTGCGAGCTGTCTACAAGCAGTTCCCCGGGCTCGACATCGAAATCGCCCAGCTCCGAAAGCGACTGGAACAGCACACGCGTTCAGAAGCCAGGTCGCGTTGGATTGAAAGGATCGATTCTTCCCTGAATTCAGGTGAATGCTCGAGGGCACTGGAGCTTGTAGAGCAAGCGCTCCTGGAATTCCCGGCTGACCCCCAGTTGGTCCCGCTCGAGCGGCTCTCCCGTCAACGTGTGGAGCAATCGCTTCGCGCTCAAGAATTGCTAGAGCGCGGACAGAAACTACTCGAAAGTGAAAAGCACGACGATGCCCTTCCGCTGCTCGAGGAAGCGCACGGGCTGGACGCTCACAATGACCTGATTCGGGCTGTTTACATTGAAACGCTGATCCGCAAGGCATCGGCGATTATCGACACCGATCTCGAAACTGCCGATCGATTGATTCATACCGCGTATGGTTTGGATGCCACGAACCCTGGCGTCAAGAGGTTGCAGGTCCTGACCCTGCACCGCAAGCGCTCCGCGACCATCGACAGTCATTTGTCGAAGGCGCGCGAGTTCCAGGCCGCTGATGATTTGCCTCGCGCATCGGAAGAGGTGGACAAGGGGCTCGCGGCCTTCCCCGAGGACGCTCAACTTCTGCAGCTTAAAGCGGTCCTCACCACCATGGTGGATTCCTCACAGAAGAAAAACGAATTGCGGCGGGATCGGGAAAAAATGGCGGAGCTGCGGCGCCAGATGGAATTTTCGAAAGACAGCGCGCTAACGGAATCGTTGCTTGTCGAAAGCAGGATTCTCGCCGGCAAACATCCGAATGACGAGCAGATTCAAGGTATCGCAACAGAGATCAGTGAGGCGTCTCTGAGACAAACGAACGTCAGTGAGGCCACGCCTGACCACGAATCAGCTATCGGGGGGCATGAGGAGGAACCTGCAAAAGTTGTTCCGCCGGCCCCGCGGTTCGATTGGAAGTCGAAGTTTGCGCCCTATCGACGGTACGCGGCAGTTGCGATTCTTGCTCTTGCGGTTCTGGCTGTCGCTGCCGTTTTCCTGCCTCGGAAACAGCCTGCGCCAACTCCGTCACCGGTACCGACGGCGGCGGTTCAGGTGCCACTTACAATTTCTCCGCCAGAGGCAAGAGTTCAAATTAAAGACAAAGACTACGGTAATGTCCGAACGATTTCACTTGAGCCGGGAGTTCATGACCTCTCAATTAGTGCTCCCGGCTATCGCACGGAAACGCGTTCTGTGACCGTTACCTCATCCGGAACCAATGTCGAACCCGTGGACTTGTCGCCTCTGCCGACAATCGTCGAGTTCATTAAAGGACCGGCTATCATAAAACTCAACAATCAGGTGTTACAGGACGCCGATCTCCATCAGGAGTTGATGGCGGGCGGTCCGGACCAGGTCGTCAGTGTCTCCGACACGCTGGGCAGAAAAGGCGAATTTTCCTTTACCGCAATAACTGCTGGAATGCCGACGATAACGAGACCACCAACCTGGCAAAACACGTTGGGGGCTGCTCTCGTCGTGAGCTTTGGCGATCGAGCGCGGGTTTACGGGCCGCAAAAAGTTAGTTTCGATGGCACGGAGCAAGACGTCCCGGCCGATGGACTGGAAATCCCAGGACTGGGCGAGACTCCCAAGGAAGTCATGTTTAAGGTGCGGGACCAAACGTACTCTTTGCCGCTTCAGGCGCAATCCTCGCCGAGTCTTACGCTCATGGTTCCAGACCCGGACCAGGGACAAATCAAGATCGTCTCAGACCAGAAAGACATCGAAATCTTTTTCCAAAGAGGGACGGAAAAGGAAGCGCGGCGGACAGCGCTCCAGTTCTCGCTTAAGCCAGGAGACTATTTGATTCGCGGCGAAAAGGCGGGGTTCGCCCCATTTGGACCGGTGAAAGTCTCGGTGAAGGCCGGCACAGTACAGGCCGTCAATATGAACTTTGTCACGAAGTATGCAAGTTTGATCCTCTCGGGGCTTCCAGCGAATGCGGAAATCTTGGTGAGAGGAGCAAAGCTGCCGGGAAGCATCAGCAACGGGGAGTTCCGGTTCGATAACGTCGATACCGGATCGGGTGAAGTCTTCGTCAAAGTTCCGAACGTGGGCACTTCGCCTATCACTGACAGCTTTTCGCCTGGCGCGCAGGTTAAACATAATTGGTTGGACTTTAAGCCGACCTACCAGGTCGCGGTTTCTTGTCCCGTGACGAACTGCGAGATCTCGTGGGGCCGAGGTGACGGGCCTCCACAAAAGATTCCCGCCGGAACGCAACAGCTCTCTCCGGGATCTTACACGTTTACGGGAACGGCGCCGGATCACGATCCCGACAGAAAATCGGTGACAATCCCGGGCGACGCGAGAGTCGACTTGCAACCAAAAGCCAAAGCTGCGGCGCCGCCGCCCCCTCCGCCTCCTCCGCCCCCTCCTCCGGACGACACGAAGCGGTTGACGATCAACGATCTGAAACCGACTTGCTTTATTGACAAGGTTAAGAAGGATTTCTTCAATTGCAGGGATAGTCGCGTTTCCGCCGGATACGGCAGGCACACGTTTGAAATTGAACTGAAAACGCGGGCTGGTGGGTTTGGCGGAAGGGATGGAAAATGGGCGATAGGGTCCAGGGACAAATCGATCGAGTTCAAGCTGGAGACCGCGAAACTTGAGGCAGCTCCGAAACCAACCGGCAACAAGCTGCAGGAACTTAAGTTCGACGGGGAATCGACGACTTACAAAGTGGAAATCATCATTTCACCGGGCTCAATCGAGTATACGATTACCCCGAGTTCCGGCGGGGGTCCGTACAAGAAACAATGGAACCTCTCTGGAATCACACCCCAAGAATTCTGGTTTCGAGATGAGAACCTCATCAAGAACTATTCCTTTACTGGAACCAGGTAAGGGAATAGACGCTGGTCCTCGCCATCACTTCTTGACCGGCTTGGCCGGCGCCTGAATGGAAAAGTCGTAGACCTTACCGTAACTGCCCTTCGGCGGTTCCGCAGATCCCAGCAAGAGAAATAGATACTCGCCCGGCGCCAGCTTCATCGGCGTGATTTTGAAGAGTTGCGCGCCGACTTCCAGGGACTCAAAGGATCTTCGCGACTCGGCTTTCAATTCCTGCTTCTCGAGCGACGGGCCGAGTTCGATTTCACGCCGTTGCTTGGTTGAACTCAGGGCGAGCAAAACGACTTCTTCGATGGGCTTACCTGCAGGGAGGCGCAAGTAGAACACCGGCGTTGGTTCGCTTATCCGCGTAGCCGCCTTCGGCTCCAACAGATAACCAATGCCTTTACCTTTCTGGCCCATGAACTTGCCGACACCAGGTCCCTGGCTTTCTCCGAGCAGGATCTTGATGTCGGTCTTCGTGCTTGTACTCGCATCCCCTGCAAAACGATAGAGGCCGGGGTCAGCAGGTACGTGACTTGCATGTTCGTCGGCCGGATACTTTTTCGCTGGAGGAGGCGGCGCGTTTGGAGCAGCGGGTTGATTAGGCGCCGCAGCCGCCGGTGGAGCTACGGGTGGCGGGGCGGGGGGCGGCGGTGGAGGAAGCGAAGGATCCATCAGGTACTTGACTACGTTCTCGGGTATTCCAGAGTCTTTTAATGCATTGATTTCGGCGCCACTCAGCGTGAACGGTTTTCCGTTTTTTCTGATCTTGGTGATGATCAATTCTTCCCCGATGCCAGCCTTCCAGTCTTTGACCACGTCTTCAAGCTGCAGAGCGGGAGCCGATGATTGTCCCTGGCTTACAGAGCAAAGACCCGCTGAAAGGATTGCTAACACCAACGCACGTCGCGCGAACGAAGACCTGGTCATGATTTAACTCCGGGAACAATGTTCAGATTTTTTCGAAACCATAGCGCAAACACCGACTCCCTGCAAATCGCGTGCCATTGGAATGTTCAAATCCTTCATGCAGAGCGATGTGAAGAGTGTTCATAGTTTCTCTCGGAAACCGATGACAGGGACTATTTCGCGGCTGCAATCATTCGTTCAACCTCATCTGTCCAGTTGAAGATAAAACGAAGAGTAGAGGGAAAGACCTTCTGATTTCGTTCGGCAGCCGCTTCAGGAACCGATTGGATCATCAAGAAACGGCCATCGGGGCTGACGTCATAAACCGTTCGCACAGTTGCGCCGCCACCTTGAACGAGAGGGATCAGATCGAACAGGACTGCGGGTTTTTCTGGAACGAATTCCGCGCCCGACACTTTGTAACGGACCGAAAAGATGCGGCCCTGGTTGAGGTAGAAAATCTCATCGCTGTTTTTCGACCATGCGGGCTCCTGCGCGCCGCTGCTCGTGAGTGTCACACGTCTGCCGGACCCGTCGTACGGTTGAACATAGAGTTCATACCGGCCCGATTCATTCGAAGTGTAGGCGAGCCATTTGCCGTTGGGAGATACCTCCGGATATCGTTCATCTGCGGCCGTGTCCAGAAGCGGTCGGACCGTGTGAGGCTCGCTCGCCGAAACCGCATAGATGTTTCCATCTCTCGTAAATGCCAGTTCGTTCCCGTTGGGCGTCCATGAACTGGGAGTATCGAGCGGACCTTCCGTTATAGCGGACGCCGTTCTAAGGTTGTTCTCGTTGCTCAGGTAAATGCGGAGCGGTCCCGAGCGATCGGATCGAAACGCCATCAGCGCCCCCGTTGCCGACATTGTCGGAAACGCATTTTGGCCTTCATAACTCGCGCGGTCTTCCGTTCCACGCATCGGATCAAAGAGCCAGATATCCTTGTTAACGTAGAGTTCGCTAAATGCAATGCGTCGCCCGTCTGGAGCGACTCGAGCCGCAAAACGAGATCTGGGTTGCGCTCCCGTTATGGGTGTAACACGCCCCGAACGATCCACCCATACCAGGTTGGCAAGGAACGGTGGCTCCACAGATCCACCGGCATAAAGTAACGTGCCGTCCTCGGAGATACTGAACTGAGCAGCTCCCGTCCACGCGACTGCGTTGATTCCATAGAGGGACTGAGTGAGACCGTCGAGTACAGGAACCGGCGATCCGATTACTGCGAGCTTGCCCGCGTCGAATCGTATCGCGAAGAGCTTTCCCTGTCTTGCAAACACCAGCGAGCCATTGCCGGCATATCGCGCATCCATCGCGTTTTCGAGCACGAGTTTGCGCTCTCCAGTTTTTAGGGACTTCGCCCAGATCTGCGCGCGTGTCCAGTCGGGCGTCACTGTCGTATACCGAAGAACTGTGAACAGGACCGCGCTGCCGTCCGGGAGAAAGTGCGGAAGCCTGTGTGAAACCTCGTTCGCTTTCTCATCCAGAGTCGTGAATTCTTCAGGATCGCTGCCGGATTCGCGGATGAGTCTCAAGCCCGCGCCGAGAATACGGGAATAGACAATGTTTCCACCCACACCCCATGCGATTCCTTCAGGGCCGAAGTCCTGAGCGCCAGGCGGGTTGACTCTCTCGACAAGAACAACAGGAGCTCCTCCGCCGATTGCCACTTTCTTCAGCTGGCCTGCCTGAAAGAAGGCGATGGACTGGCCGTCAGGCGAGAAGCAAGCATCCTGTACTCCCTGCGCCCCCTGCGTGGCGGTGCCGGGAATTTCAACGGCATCCCAGCGGTCAAGGTCCCTGACGTAGATGCGTCTTTGGCCATCCCTTGCAGTACTCACGAAAAGGAAACGTCTGGCGTCTGGAGAAATGTCGAGGCCATGCCGGTAGTTGTGATTCAGCGCCTGGCCGTTGGGAATCGCGTACTCGAGTTGCGCAACTGCGCGCTCAACAGGCTTCGGCGAAGGTCTCAATAGCAGGCCCGCAATGAGCAGGAGGAGCGGCGCGAGAACCCAGGGAAGAAATCGCTTCCAGGTTTTCGACTCCGTCGTCGCAACTGCTGCCTTAAGAGATGAGGGATTCGCGATCCACTCCTGAAGGAGAATGCGCGCGTCGCCAATGGACTGAAGACGATCTCTCGCATTCTTCTTTAAGCACCATTGCAAAAGCTTTCGAAGAGGCTCTGGTACGGCTGACGGCAACTGCGTCCAGTCAGGGTCACGCTCGAGCGTTTGCACCAACGCATCGGTGACAGTTTCGCCCTGCACCAGACGACGGCCGGAGAGCATCTCAAAGAGAACCACACCGAATGCCCAGATATCCGCCCGTCGATCGGCGATCTTGCCACGTGCCTGTTCAGGCGCCATGTAGCCGGGAGTTCCAAGAATCATCTCTCCAGAGACGAGGCTGACTGTTGGCGTTGCCGACGAGTCCAATACCGGCGCAGAGTCCGACTGCATTGCTTTCGCCAAACCGAAGTCGAGAACCTTTACGACTTCCTCGGGCGTGATCTTCACATTCGCAGGCTTGAGGTCCCGATGAACGACGCCTTTCTCGTGAGCGGCTTCAAGCGCTTCTGCGATTTGAACAGCGATGCGAAGCGCCTCGGGCATCGGAATCGGTCCGCGTTCGATCCGCTCTGCGAGTGTCTCTCCACCGATATATTCCAGGACGAGCGCAGGTTGCCCCGCGGACTCTTCCAATCCATAAATCGCGGCGATGTTCGGATGGTTCAAGGCGGCGAGCAGTTGCGCCTCGCGGCTGAAGCGAGCCAATTTATCTGGATCTCTTCCGATGGCAGAGGAAAGAAATTTCAGAGCCACGTCTCGACCCAATTTGGTGTCACGGGCGAGATAAACCTCACCCATTCCACCCGAACCTACGGAGGAAAGGACGCGGTAGGGACCAAGTTGACTCCCGATCTGGATCGACATTCGCGGAATTATACATGTGCCCGTTCAACGAACTGGCGGGCACCTGGGAAAAGCGGGGCCAGGCCACCCCGGTTCCTATTTTCTTGCCACGAATTCGTCTGGACTCCGACGCTCTGACGGGCAAGAAAATAGGAACCGGGTGGCCTGGCCCCGATTTTCCCCGCGTAGGCCTTCCCGTATAGAGCATATAAATAGAGGTTAAACACGCCTGTGCCGTCGCAGCCTGGATGGCGCCGCAACTTTTGAGCTGGGATAAGGAAATAATTCATTGACCTGAAACCTTGGAGCGTGGTCGGGCGTACACAAAAACGGGGGCCGAATACCGTCTAAGGCTCTGTCCTTGAAGGGCTTTTGGCAATCGTGATACAAGGTCGTATCTTAACTTTGGAAATGATTCGATTGGACAATCCTCGAACGAAACGGGTTTCAAATATATGAAGCGATGGTCCTTTATCTTCGCTGTTCTCGTGCTGATGACGATTTCTCCGGCAGTCCTTCAAACCAGAGGACTTGTCCAATCCGGTGCGCCATCGGCGTCAAGCGCGCAAGCTCAGCCGGAGCAGCTTCAGGCGATGATTAAAACGTATTGCGCCGGGTGCCATAGCTCCCAGACGAAGATGGGCGGCCTGGCTCTTGACGTCATGCAGGTTGATGCGGCCTCGGAACATCCTCAGATTTGGGAGAAGGTGATCCGCAAATTGCGAGGACGATTGATGCCTCCTCCTGGCGCCAATCAGCCGGAACAAAAGGATATTGACTCTTTCGTCGCGTGGATGGAGAACCGCCTGGACACGCAGGCCACAGGCCCGAAGGCCGGATACGTCGGTATTCAGCGATTGACGCGCACGGAGTATGTTGCCGCAGTAAAGGCGCTGGTCGGTGTCGACGTGACGGCGAAGGACGTTTTGCCGTCGGATGTTGCGATCGATGGCTTCGACAATATTGCGTCCGTGCTCAGCGTGTCGCCGACGTTTGTCGAACAGTACGTCGAATCGGCGCGGATGATTGCCAAGAAGGCGATCGGGGATTCCGGTCTTGACAATGTGATGTACCCGCTTCGAACAAACACTGGCGCGGAGGCCATGCCCCTCGGACTTCGCGATGGCGGCCTCAGGCTCAAGCATAGTTTCACGGCGGACGGCGAATACCGCTTCAAGGTGCATTTCCCGGATGGAACGCTGGGCCTCTATACCGGAAGTTTGGAGAATGCAGCGACGCTTGTCATCATGGTCGATGGCAAGATCATGTTCAAAAAGTCGATCGGCGGGGTCGACGACCTCATGCTCAATAATCGCAAGGCCGGCGATGGACGAGCCCAGATTCAGGACCGTTTCGACAAGATACCCCTTCAGATCAATGCCGGCGTTCGCGAGGTGGTGGTCGGCTTCATTGACCGTTCCCGTTTCGAATCGATCAGCAATCAGGGCGGCGGCGGATTTGGCGGCGGTGGCTTGCCCAACTTCGACAATATCGAAATTACCGGTCCTTATAAAGCGACCGGCGTTTCCACGCTGAGCCGCAGTTTGATTTACGTGTGTGATCCCAAGACTGCGGGGGAAACGCCTTGCGCGAAGCAGATTACTGAAAATCTGGCGCGGCGCGCTTTCCGGCGTCCTGTCAGTGATACAGATGTCACCAGGTTGATGCAGTTTTATGACAGCGGACGTAAGGACGGCAGCACCTTTGACAAGGGCGTCGAGCGACTCGTCGCCGCAGTGCTGGCGAGTCCCGAGTTTCTCTACCGGACTATCCGCGGAGCCCAGGCAGCAAATGCTGGCGAAGTTGCCCTCACGGATTTCGAGCTGGCGACGCGACTATCATTCTTCATCTGGAACACAGGTCCGGACGACGAACTTCTAAAGCTGGCCGGCTCAAAGGAACTCTCAAAGCCGGCTGTAATGGATGCCCAGGTCAAGCGAATGCTTGCTGATCCAAGGGCTAACAGCCTGGCCACAAACTTCGCAATGAAATGGCTTGGCCTTAACGAACTCGAAACAATCAAGCCAGACCAGCAGATCTTCACGGGCTTCAATGATCAGCTGAAGAACGATTTGGTAACCGAAGCACAAACCTTTATCACGAGCGTTCTACTCGAGAACCGGCCACTCGTCGAATTGCTGACGTCCGATCAGACCTATGTCAATGACCGTGTGGCGCGCCACTACGGAATGAATGGTGTCAATGGCGCTCAGTTCCGATGGGTGAAGGTCACCGACAAGAATCGGATGGGGTTATTGGGCAAGGGGGCGGTACTGATTAAGACGTCTTATCCGAATCGAACGTCCCCAGTTCTTCGCGGCGCCTGGGTTCTCGATAAGATCATCGGCACGCCGCCGACTCCGCCACCCCCCGGGGTGGAGACGGATTTGAACCCCAAGCAAGGGGAGACGCCAAAAACGGTGCGCGCGCGTCTGGAGCAACATCGAGCCAATGCCACTTGCCGTCAGTGCCATGGAGTGATCGATCCCATGGGCCTCGCTCTCGAAAACTTTGATGCTGTTGGACAGTTCCGCACAGTGGACCGCCAGGCTGAGAATGCGCCGATAGATGTGAGCACCGTACTTCCCAGCGGCCTGCCCATCAATGGTCCAGCCGAATTGCGCGAGTACTTGGCAAGTAATCCTTCGAAGTTTGCCCAGGCGTTCACGGAGAAGCTCATGATGTACGCCGTCAACCGTGAATTACAGTACTTCGACATGCCGCAGGTCCGCGCGGTGGTCCACAACGCGGCTAAAGAGAACTACACGCTGGCATCGATCGTTCAGGGTATTGTCCGTTCCGACGCGTTTCTTAAACAGGGTCCTCCCGCCGCACCGAAGACGGTGGGAACAAAAGTGGCGCAGCAATAAATAAGGAGAGAATCCAATGTTTATTTTCAAGAAGCATATTTCTCGCAGAACAGTGTTGAAGGGTGCTGGAGTAACGGTCGCTCTCCCATTCCTGGACGCCATGGTTCCCGCCGCAACGGCAATGGCGCAAACGGCCGCCAATCCGAAGCTTCGGTCCGGGTTCTTCTATATTCCCCACGGCGCTGTTCAGTTTGACACCAAGCTGGGGCCCGACGCAGACGCGTGGACGCCGAGCGGTTCCGGAGCGACATTCAAGCTGAACAAGATCACGGGACCCCTTGAACCTTTTAAGAAGTACGTTTCGACAATTGGGAATCTCGACAATCCTGCGGGCGCGGGAGTGCACACCAAGAATCCAGGAACCTGGCTGAATTGCAGCACTCCTTCCACCACCATCGATCAGATGTTTGCCAAGAAGTACAGTCAGGACACAGCGCTTCCGTCCCTGGAAGTATCCGGGGAAACCACGACCCAACAGGCAGCCGGCAATGGTGTCAGCACCGCCTCTACAATCTCGTTTCGCGACGCGAATACGCCGCTGCCGATGGAGTACAACCCGAAAAAGATCTTTAATGCCTTGTTCGGCTCGACCACGCCGAAGGAACGCGTGTTGAATGCGCGGGAGTCCGACAGCCTTCTCGATCTCATCCTGGAGCGCACGAAATCGTTTCAAAGCGAGTTGAGCTCGGCAGACCGCGTCACGCTGGATGAGTACATGCAAAGCGTCCGTGAGATCGAACGCCGCACGCAGATTATCGCGTCCACCGATATCTCCGGGATGAAGATTCCCGAGCGCCCGGTTGGGGTCGAAGACAACTTCGATAAACAGGTGGATCTTCTTTTCGACCTGATTGCGCTTGCCTATCAGGCCGACATTACCCGCGTGGCTTCTTACATCATGGTCGCGGAAGGCACGAACAAGACCTATAACCATGTCGGAGTTCCTGAGTCCTTCCACCCCATTTCGCACCATGCCAACGATCCCGATCGAATCGCGGCCCTCGTGAAGATCCAGACGTGGCATATGGACCGCTTTGCGGAATTCCTCAAGAAGATGGCGGCGACGAAAGATGGAGACGGCTCGATCCTGGATCACTCCGTCTTCCTTTATGGATCGAACATGGGCAACAGCGACAAGCACAGTAACTGGCCGATTCCGACCGTCGTCGTCGGTGGAGGCAACGGCAAAATGAAGCTGGGAGGTCAGCACATTGCGCCTGCGCAGAGAATACCACTGGCCAACGTGCACTTGACCCTGCTGAACAAGTTCGGCATCGAACAAGAGAAGTTTGCCGACGCCAGCGGCATGATTTCAGAACTCTGAGGATCGCTGGAGGCAACGTGCATCGCAGAGAAGTAATAAAGGGTGCAATGACGGGGATGCTCACGTTGTGGGCGTCCCCGCTGCTTCGTGCCGCCGCTCAGCAGACGACGAACGGCGTCCGTCGTCTGAACGACAAGCTGGCCGTGCTCGATGCCGGCGGAGCTAACGTTGTGGTTTTCTCCGGCGGGGATGGCCTGCTTCTGGTGGATAGCGGTGTCGCCGGCAACGGCGACAAGCTTGTGGCTGCGCTTAAAGGTATTGCGGCGAACTCCAAGGTCAACATCCTCTTCAACACGCACTACCATCGCGAACAGACCGGCAATAATGAATTGTTCGCCGGTATGGGAGCAAAGATCATCGCCCACGATCGCACTCGCCAGTGGATGGCAAACGATTTCTGGATTCCGGAAGAGAGCCGATACGAAAAAGCTAGGCCGAAGGCTTCATGGCCCACTGAGGTGTTCTTCAACAAGGAGTCCATGAAAGCGGGTACTGAACAGATCGAATACGGTTATCTGCTCGACGCTCACACTGGCGGAGACGCCTATGTGTATTTCAAAGGCTCCAATGTTCTCGTTGTCGGCGACGTCGCGTCTCCCGTGAAAGATCCCGAGTTGGATTGGATCACAGGAGCGTGGATCGGGGCACGAGTCGACGCGATGGATCTATTGCTCAAGCTCAGTAACGATCAAACAAAGATCGTTCCGGGAACCGGCCCGGTCATGAGCCAGGCAGATTTCAAAGCGGAGCGCGAATTGATGGAGACTGTCCGGCAGAGGCTGTTCAAGCAGGTCCGCTCGGGGGATGGCCCCAAGGATATGTTGGAGGGCGGCGTGTTGAACGGTCTCCCGCGTACCTGGAAAGATCCTTACAAGTTTCTCTACGGCGCTGCGAAAGGCCTTTGGGGAAACCACAACAAACTGGATCCCGATGTAGTTTGAGGTATGAGTCACGAGTCCTGAGTTTTGAGTAACTCACAACTCAGGACTCAAAACTCATAACTCCCAAGAGGAGGAACGAGTGAAGCGGTTCATTCTTGCCATTCTTTGTGTGGGTATTGCGGCAGCAGGCTCATTCGTGGCCCGACCATTTCTGGCTGAAGACCAGCCCGGGAAGCTCGCCAAATTAATTCAAGACGGCAAACGTGCTGCAGCGCTTGAGATGATCCGCGCTGGAGCCGACGTTAACGAGGCTCAACTGGACGGCACGCGGCCGGTTCACTGGGCCGTCTATCGCGTCGATTACGACTTGCTAGCGCAGTTGATCGCGAAGAAGGCCAAAGTCGACGTCGTGAATGAGTTCGGTTACACCCCCCTGGCGGAAGCCACCAAGCAGGGGGACGCCCGCATGGTCAAGATGCTTCTCGATGCCGGATCCGGCACCGAAGGGGCCAACACGGATGGCCAGACCGCGCTGATGACTGCCATCAAGAGCGGGGATCTCGCGGTTTTCCAAATGCTGATTGATGCTGGAGCACAGGTCAATGTCGTTGAAAAGGTCCAGGACCAGACTCCGCTGATGTGGGCTGCCGCCGCAACCCGCAATGGTGCCGAAATGGTGAAGGTCCTGATCGCCAAGGGCGCCAGCGTGAATGCTCGCGCCAGGTTCAATGACTGGCCGAGCCAGATTACGTCGGAACCTCGCGCCCAGTATCACTCGTATGGCGGCCTTACGCCGCTCTTGTATGCAGCTCGCGTTGGGTGCCTGGCATGCGTGGAGGCGCTTGTTAATGCAAAAGCCGATGTCAATCTGCCTACGCCTGAAGGCGCCAGTCCGATGATGATCGCTCTCGACAACAACAATAACGACGTCGCGAAATTCCTGCTGGAACATGGCGGCAATCCCAATGTTTGGGATGTGTATGGACGAACGGCGCTTTACATCGCCGTCGATCATGCGGGTGGCACAGCCGGCGCCGGTGGAGGCCCGGGCGGTGGCGCCGGTGGTGGGCGAGGCGGTGCAGGCGGACGTGGAGCCGGAGCCCCAGGGGCTGGAGCCCCGGGTGCTGCAGTTCCCGCAGTTCCCGGTGGTGGACAGGCAGCTGCGCCAGTTCAACCTCCGGCGGCCGTGGCTCAGGCTGGTCAACCGGGGCAGGGTGCCGCGGGTGGTAGAGGCGGCGCGGGCCGAGGTGGTGGTCAAGGTGGTGGTGCCGGCCAAGGTGGTCGCGGTGGCGGCGGTGGCGCTCGTGGCGGCGGTGCGGCCGCTGCCGGCGGAGCGCGTGGCGGAGGCGCTACGGTTTCGAGCATGGAGATCATCAACCTGTTGCTGGCGGCTGGCGTAGATCTCAATCCGCAACTCAACATGCGTCGCCCGAGTAACCAGGGCGGACGTTTCAGCGATCCGCTTCTCAGCTCCGGAACGACGCCGTTGCTGCGTGCCCTCGTCGGCGGAAATATGGAAGTCGCTCGATTGCTGGTGCAGAAGGGCGCCAATCCAAATATCTACGGGATGGGCCTTTCGCCATTCCTTTATGCGGCCGGTATTACGAGTTCAACCTACAGGGAACTCGGCGGCGGTGCAGCGGGTGCCGCTCCCAATATGGAGCTTCTCGATCTTATGCTCCAGCATGGCGCCGACGTGAATGCCCAGGTGGATGGCGCTACCGACTATTCGGGCCGGATCGCGCGTTCGGTGACTGGTGACCCCGTGAACACGAAGACCAACGAAGGGATGACTGCGCTTCACGTTGCCGTTCGATCTCAAAATACGACTCTGGTTCGCTACTTGCTCGATCATGGGGCGCGCACGGATATCGTCGATGCCTCGGGACGAACTCCCCTCGATGTATTGAACGGCGTTGCCGCGCTTCAGCCCGCGGCGTATGCCGACGCTTCCGGAACGATTTCACGAGAGGCCGCACTTGCCGCGTTAGCTGCCGCTGCCACTGCCCCTCCTCCTCCGTCGAACCAAAGAGGCGGCGGCGGGCGCGGTGCCGCGAATCCTGCGATCGCGCAAGAAATTCGCACCATGCTACAAAACGCGGTTACGAAGCCGCAGTAGCGCTTTTTTGAACCCGGGCCCCGCGGTCAGCGGGGCTCTTCGCTTTTAAGATGACCTTATCGCTCCTGCTCTCCATCCTGTTAATGCCGGGCGTCGCACTAGCCGAGGGCGGCGTTGTCACCGGTACATTGCGCTCCACAGATGGCGGCCCCGCCGCACGGGTGAGAGTCGGCGTTATGGCTGTGCCCGAACCGGGGCGTGGGGTGAAGGGCGCGGGAACCCTGGTGAGTCAGGTGGAGACTGACGAAGCTGGAAGATTCCGATTTGAAGATGTTCCCCCCGGTCGCTATTACATCGTTGCCGGCAGGCTCCAGACTCCAACCTTCTATCCTGGTGTGCGGGAGTTTGGCTCCGCAAAAACGGTTGAGGTTGTGGCGAAGGCCACCGTCCGTGACATCGATTTTGCGGTCGTTGCTTTGTCCACAGATGTGGATCCAACGGCTTCTCTTACAGTAGTCCGGGTCACCGGAAGGATTGTGCTGAAAAATAATGTCAACGCTGCAATGCCTCCGAACATCACGTTCCAGTCTCTTCCAGACCCGTCTGCAACGAACCCTATTGGCCGCGGCAGTGCCGGACTCCCCGTGCCCGCTCCCGCCGCCCTTGCAGCTTTCGCTAACCGTCCTGTCCCAGTCCCGAGAATAACGGCGACCGTTCCTGTTGCTAAGGACGGAACATTTAAAGTCGATCTCTTTGATGCCAACCAACGGCTCTCCGTTCTCGGTCTTCCCGCTGGATACTCCGTCGTTTCCATAATGTCCGAAGGGAGGAATGTTCTCACCCAGGCAATGCAGCTCAAGCCTGCAGCCGAACTTATCGTGTCTGTGGAGGTCGGTGATAGCGATCCCCACTATCGATTATTGGCACTTGTTCGCGAAGATAGCTCCGATCGGGCATTGGCGGGTGAGCCCGTTGAGCTCGTGCATGTTTCCGGCGAAGTCCGGCGTTTGACGGTAAATGCCCAGGGAATGGTTTCGTTTTCCGACCTGCCGAAGGGTACCTACGTCCTGCGCCTTGCATCTGCGGCTTTCGATGGCCCCGAAAAACAAGTGGTGATCACGGATAGCAGTATCCAGGTGGAGCTGCGGGCGCGGAAGAAACCCTGATACACACACCCGGAGGTGACGGTGAATCGCAGAGAACTCCTCAAAGGCGCAATGGCGGGAACGCTCGCTTCGTGGGCGGCGCCGATTCTTCGCGCCAGCCAACAAAGTGGCGGGAACGCTGTCCGTAAACTCACCGATAAGATCGCGCTCATCGATGCCGGCGGCTCCAACGTCGTCGCGTTTTCTGCAGACACTATTGTCCTGGTCGACACCGGAGCTCCTAAAGCAGACGATGTCCTGCTCGGCGCTCTAAAAAGTTTCGCACCGAACGGAAGGGTACACGCTGTTTTCAATACCCACTACCACCTCGATCACACGGGAAATAACGAGACATTTTCCGCCGCCGGCGCCAGGATCATCGCGCATGACCGTACGCGTCAATGGATGGCGAACGATTTCTGGTTGCCCGAACAGGATCGTTTCGAGAAGGCGCGGCCGAAGGCCGCATGGCCAACGGAATCATTCTTCAACACGGGATCAATGCAGGCCGGTGGAGAACACATCGAGTACGGTTACTTGAGCATGGCGCACACCAGCGGTGACATCTATGTGCACTTCAAAGACTCGAACGTTCTCGCCGTCGGCGATGTCGCCTCACCAGTTAACGATCCCGAGCTCGATTGGAATACTGGAGCCTGGATCGGCGGACGCGTCGATGCCATGGATCTCTTGCTCAAGATCAGCAATGACCAGACAAAAATCGTGCCCGGTACGGGCCCGGTGATGACGCGGGTGGAATTCAAAGCCGAACGGGACATGATGGAAGAAGTCCGCGCTCGCTTATTTAAAGAAGTTCGTGAAGGGGATGGTCCTCAGGATATGTTGGATCAGGGTCTTTTGAAGGGGCTCGCACGTACCTGGAAGGATCCTTACAAGTTTCTGTACGCTGCCGCAAAAGGTTTGTGGGCGAACCATAACAAACTGGATCCCAACGTCGTCTGACAAGTTTTCAGCAAGTTTGGGGTCTGACCTCGATCTCTGGCACCGTCAATCAGTGCGTCATCGCATAGATTATGGAGTTCATTCCAAGGCGATAGGCATAGCCGGTAAAAAGTGCCGGGTACTCTGGGTCATCCATCCATTCCCAGGCGTCTCCAAGGTCAGAGTTGTACGTAATCAGCACCATCAGCCGGCCACGATCGTCTGAGATTCCCAGCACCCGGGGATCGGTGTCGGACGCTTGTTCCCAAGTACGGCTGGTGCCTCCGGACCTCGTGTATTCTTCACCAAATCGGACATTCGGCACTTGCAGGATTTTGTCGATATCGAAAAATGTGTGAAACACTTCATGAGTCATCGGAAGCGGCTCAATGGGTCGATCGGGGAAGACTTTGGCCAGTTGTCGTTTGAGCTGATCAAACTCGGTGAGTCCCCAGAAGTCATCGCAATGCCAGAAGCCGCCTCGAAGCAGGTATTCACGGAGTTGCGCTGCGTCTTCCGAGCTGAGTTCCATCTGGCCGGGCTCGACGGCGTAGATGTAGGGATACTTGAAGATTTCCGGATCCATGATCCTGACGGAGTGCACATCCCGGAGGTCAGGGGGCTCATACACCCGCGCATTCGTCATTCGGCGTATTCCCCACATGAATTTGTGGTCGGCGTTTGGCGAATCGGTGTACCAGGCTCGGCCTGATCGAGCGGCGGGGCCTCCCGCGGAATACTGGAGCCGTGTGAAATAGAACTCCGGTTGCTCGTCAGTCTTGTCACCACGGGTCTGAAGAAGGACCACCGTTAGAAGACTGGCACACAGCGTTGCGCGTCGCATCATCGATGTCTCCCGGGTCGCGAGTGTTACTTCAAGGAGCTTGTCTTTTCTTCGATGTGTTCGGCATGTGCCTGAGCCGGTTCTGCAGGGGGCCTGGCGGTCGACGGCAACGAATCGCTCAGGCTGACCGCCTCTTTCACGTCCGACGTCGTACTGTGCAGGGTGCGTTTGAATTCCTTGAGCGCCTTTCCGATGCTTTCGCCGAATTCGGGTAGTTTTTTCGGGCCGAAAAATAAAACCAACACCAGACCGATAACAATCATCTCTCCAATTCCAATGTCCATAGGGAGTCCTCGTTTATGTGTGAAGGCAAAATCGCCTCCGCGGCGACTGCTTCAGACGCAGGCGTTGCGGCGGAACGACATCAGTTTGTGGAAATTGGAGAGGGAGGACCGCGAAGTTTCAGGACGCGCACAGCGAAGTTCCGCAGGGCGCTCACATTCGAACAGGAACAAACGTTATCGGACGTGAGAAGAGATTCGCCCCGTCCAACGCTGCGAGAGATCCAGTCCGTGAACGTCGGAAGGGCAGTGGAATCGACTGCGTTCCCGCGGTCAAACGATGCTCGATTGGAGCGCCACTGGAGGGCCCAGACTTGATCGAGGGCGATACTACCATCCGTGCTGGCACGGAAATTTCCGTGCCCATCGCCGAGCCATGCCACAAATCGATCCGCACTGTGAGAAATCCAGACCAGGTCCTGATCGCCGTCGTGGTCGATGTCCCCTGAGACCAGGGCGCCACGATCCAGTGTGTTCGAATCGAATGAGAGCGTAGTCCAGGCCGGCCCGCCGCTGACGACGTGTATAGTCTTCCGCCCGCCGCTGTGCCTCAGTATGGCGCGATCAATTGCATTGTCGTTGTCAAAGTCCGACAGAACGGGCTGAAAGGAATCGAAAACAATACGCGCGGCTTTGGGCGTTTGGACCGGTGCTCCCGCAAGTCGCGGGGCGGATGAAAACAAGAGGACAAGAAACGAGACGAAGATTGAGGAGTTCAACAACCGGAATGGACGTGTAAGGTTCATCGCCTCTCAGGCTCGACAAGAGCTTATCATCCTGTCCTCATCCCAGAAACTTCAATGCTAGCGGGCACTCATTACCGGCGAGTGCCGGTTCGGCGGTTCGCCAAGCGAGCATCGGCAACATAGCAACGGACAGAGCCTTGTCACGAGTTCCTCGTGCAGCATTCAGCGGCGCTAAGGCACGATCAGGCTAGAATTCGCAAAACGCTATATATACGGTTTAACAATATACCCGGTAGGCGTCAGACAACCCGGAGCATCGAGTCTATTGATCCTTAGTGCGGATATGTTTCTGGACTTCGCGAAAGTCTCCCAAGCCCTGGTTTCGCCTTCCCATGGCGGCAACGCGAATTCATCAAATACGATCAGGCCGCTGGGCAGCACCAGGTCCCACAGATTCTCAAGCACATGCAAGGTCGGCTCATACAAATCAAGATCCAAGTGCAGTAAGCTAATTCGTAGACCAGGGTTGTTGCTAATGAAGGGCTTTAGGGTGTCCTGAACGCGTCCCTTGATCAGTTGTCCGCGTTGTTTGGCCAGAATCGAATCGGCATTGTGCGCCTCCAACAACTTGAAAACCTCGGATTCAACGGAGCCTGCACTCCATCCTCCTCGTATTTTGTCTGCGTCATTTTTTAGAATGCCATCTTCGGGAGTAAAGTCTGTCAGCCCTTCGAAAGAATCGAACCCGATTACCTTTCTAGCGGTGTCGGCAGGGCAATAGATTTCAAGAAACTTCATCCAGGTGAAAAAACTGACGCCTCTGGATGTACCAACCTCAATGATCGATCCCGGAATACCGATAACTTTCTTGAAGAGCTCATGGTGATTGAGAAACCTGACTATCGATATGCGCCTGACATACGCGGGCCATAGGTTCAACAAATGGAATGTGCTGTGTGGAGTCTCTTTCAATATCTCGTCTATCTTGCTCCAATAAGCTGCATCTTTTGCTCCTGTGGCGCCATGGATCTGCTCTGGCGGTGCATCAAACGGAGTAAGAGTGTTCATTTTCTCTCAAGAATGGGATCGAATTCTCGTTGACGGTGGTAGGACGGTACTCGGCTTTTAGGAATTCCGGATCAGCCAAGTCAACCATTCTCACTTGGATGGTCCATCTGCACCGATCTGTAGACATGTTGGGACGGCTACGATGCAAATCCATGTAGGAAAAAAACAAGACGTTGCCAGGTGCAACTTCGGGTTGTATTACATTCCCTTCAGGCAATCGCTGATCGAGTACTATGGCATCGGCATAACTGTTATATTGATCGCCCTTTTTGGTCCTCAATAGATCAAGCGGCTGTTTCATGTCCAGGATGTCTACACCGCCTATTTGGTCGTCGGTGCCTGTTACAGGCAGCCATCCGACATAGGCTTTGGATGAAGCCATGCCGAACCAATAGTCTTGGTGCCAGCCAAAGAGGTACTTCAACTCGTTTGGGGCATCGATTCTAAAGTTTATATCCGTAATGGCAGCGAGCTTGAAAAAGCCGTGGTCAACGAGGAATCGAGTCACATAAGTGCCAAGCACCTGAGTTTCAGGAAGCAACTTTACGGCATTATAAACTAACGAACCATAGCGCCGGTCCACCTTGCAAAGCCCAGTCCACATCTCGTCGATATTCCGCCAGTCCTGAGCTTCCGGATAAATATGATTCCCAATCTTAAGAATTCGAGCTTTAAGGTCGTCCAAAGCACTTATCGGAATAACGGAGTCTCCAGTGAAGCAGGTAGCTGTGTGACGGATGACGTGACCAAGCATAACGAAACTCTATTTATTGTTTGCTTATCTTGTAAAGAACTAAAGTGGAGCTCTCCTGTCCCGAACGGAGCGGACAAAAATACCCCATCAGCACAGGAATTGCGCGCAACGCTTGTTTGAATCGTATGGAATGCGAACCCTCACACCGATGGTATAGACCAGGAAGGGAGTCTTGCTGGTCAATGGTGTCATCGTGATGCTGCCGTCCGGATTGTCCTGAATGCCTCCTTCTCGAAGATAGGAAACCGTGCCGCCGCGGTAATAGCGAAGACCCGTGTCGAGCATTACGGGTGACGTTCGGCCTCCCAGCTGGAAGCGAAGCCCGCCGCCGTAGACCCAGGCGCGCGTGCTGTCCTTGAAGTTTGTGGTATGGAGTGCATTGTCGTCTGAGGAATCAACGTTTTCAATCGATGATGTCGTTCTGAAAAGAAGCGCGCTGTATCCGAAGTTGACGTAAGGCCGCAGGCGCCCGGTCGGTTTTGCCAGTTCCGCCCCCCAGCTGAGGGCTGTAATAGAGTTGCTCGTGTTGACGTCGACCAGAACGCGCGAGCCGATCGTTTCGGAGAGGGGCGCGGTCTTCGTTTCGTGCCCGTATTGAAAACCTGAGATATCGAAACGAATGCCCAGCAGGCCCGAGCGCATGAGGTAATAAATCACGCCTCCGCCTCCGCCGTAGCCGTTGCCTATCGCCTGGGAAAAGCCTTCTTTGGGTTGCGACACCATGAACCCACCACTACCGGCGAACCGCGTTTCCGAAGGTCCGGGGAGGCTCTGGGCGCTTGCGGCCGTCGAGACGAAAACCGAAAGAAGAAGGGCATAGCGGACATGCTGCATTGGAATGTCTCCCAGGGAATCTGAGTAATGCGCGCTTTAGACATTCCGATTTCGGGTTGGTGAGATGGCTTCGAGCGGCCGGCGACTCGAAGGTCTGCAGGCTGACGTTGCTTTTAACGTGTACGCGAACGCGGTGGTTGCAGCCGGGTGGCCTACGGACAAAGGCTTGGCCTGTTTCGTATTTATCAAATTCGCGGAGAACGAGTCGGCTCGAAATGACGAGATTTCAAAATTCTTTCCGTCGGCCCGCGAGGTTACTTACCGCCTGATTCTCAAGCCGGGATTCGTTGGCGAGTGGGTATTGGCCGATGTATCATTCGCAAGCACAAGTCCTTAACATCGACAAAAAGACAGGATGAGGCCATGAGAATTAGAGTTTTCGTTGTTCTGCTCGCTATTACCTCCGCTGTGATGCTCGCCCAGCAGGGACAACCGCCCACCGGCGGACCGCTCGGTGCAGCACAAGCCGGCGGAGCACAAGGAGGAGCCGCTGGAGGAGCTGGGGGCGCAGGTGGCAGAGGTGGTGGAAGGGGTGCGGCGCCTGTAATCCAGGGACCGCCGGCAGGCATACAGGCGCTGCCGCTGGACCTGTTCCTATCGAAGAACTTTTATAAGGACAAGGATCTCTGGATGGATAAGCGCTACTACCGCTGCAACACGCCGCGGCAGCTTTCGGAGATCTGGAATCAGCGCCGCATCGGCCCCAATCCACCGACTTCCGCTTCCTGGGGCGATTGCAACGCCGACCTGACGCGAGAGAGCATCCTGAGCCCCTATCCTTATAAAACGGCGAAGGAGCACTACGCCGCATTGCTCGCAGCGACCAAGGCAAAAGGCGGTCCCACCGTTTACACGAAAGCCACGACGCCGGATTGGGACGGGTATTACCAGCGTGACACACAATCGGACCACGGTTCCGAATGGATTTGGGGCGTCAGCCAGGCTCCAACCGTACTCTCTCTGCTGACTCCGGAGTATCAAAAGAGAATGGTGCAGCTGATCTATCACGAGGCCGTAACGAACGCGCCTCAATGGAGTGCTTCATTCTGTTATCCGGAAGGTTTTACGCGGTGGTGGGCGCAGCCCTCACAGGCAGGGAATTTTCAGCTCACCATGACGCCGTGGATGATGCAGACCATTTCGGGTATCGCGGATAATTTTCTCCGCCAGGTGATGATCGGCAAGGAGACGCACGTTCAAAAGGTCGCCCAGTGGTTTGGAGAGACGATCGGTTTCTGGGACGGCACTACGCTTATCACCTACACCGCGAACGTCCAGGGCTGGACGCTTACGCATTCGATGTTTGAAAACAGCGACAAGATGGAGACTGTGGAAACCTGGAAGCCGGCAGTCGATGCGAGCGGAAAGTTCATTGGCCTCGATCACGAGGCTATTTTTTACGATCCTGACGCCTTCGTCGCGCCAGTGCGTGCGTCATATCGTTTTGTACGTCGCGCGACAATGGACGATCAAACCCGGCGGTACACGTATATCGAATGTCTGAGCAATATTCAGAACACGGATGGCAGACCGTCGCAGCTCACGAACGCCGATCCCCGCTTCGTCGATTACTATGGACGGCCATGGGCAAAGAACTGGGAGAAATATTTCGAAGCAGGTTGGGACAAGCCGGGAGAAGGCGATCTTCCTAAGGAAATACTCGACATTTTTAAGTAGAACAAGAGGGACGAATGAAAACCAAAACCTTGATAGTCACAGCCAGCACTCTTTTATGTCTCGCTCTGTTTGTCATGCCTGCTTTATCACATCACTCCTTCGCGATGTACGATCAGTCGAAGACTGTCGTCCTCACGGGAGCGGTTAAAACACTCGTGATGCAGGCAAACCATGCAGAACTGCATTTCTATTTGATCCAGCCCGACCGCAAGGGGATTGCGAAGACGGCGGACGGGAAGCCGGTCGAGTGGGGCGTTGAGATGGCCGGTGCCGCGGCAGTTGCGCAGCAAGGCATCACCACAACCACCTTCGGATCGGGTACCGTATTCAGCGTAAAGCTCAACCCTTTGCGCGACGGCTCGAACTTTGGATCCCGTGTCGGCGCCATTGCGAAATGCCCGGTGGATCCGGCGACGAACAAGGCGAAACTTCCCGCACCCGACAAGCATTGCGATTCGGTGGAGGGCAGCACACTGATCGGTGGAACAGCGTTCTGACGTCTGCGGGCAGCTTTCGTTATAAAGACTACTGCTGCCCGCGTTGTCCCCGTCCTCCAGCGGCAGGCGCGCCCGCCGGCGCCTGAGCCGCGCCGGGTTCTTCAGCTGCTTCCGCACCACGAGCGCCACCGCCCCGGCCGCCGCGCGCTCCCCCTCCGCGACCGCCAGCTGCGGGCAATGCAAAGGCGACCAGTTGAGGAGTGGCGCCGGTTGCCGCATTCGCAGCGACAGGCACGAGAATAAATTGCCGCCCTTGGTGGACGTAAGTCATCGGAACGCCTGTCTGCATCCCAGGCATCGCGATCTGCGCGATATCTTCGCCGGTCTTCTTGTCATAGGCGTGGAGGAAAGGGTTCGTGCCATCGCCGGCAAAGAGCAGCGTCTTTGTCACAAGAAGCCCGACCTGCCGCGCTGTTCCGGTTTTCGGAATGTTCAATCCCTGAAGTAACGGATGGCTTTTGACGTTTGCTGGCGTGTCACCGTTCGCGATCTGCCATGCGATCGTGCCCTTGTTCATGTCGTAGGCCACGATTCGTCCATAGGGCGGTTTCATGATGCTCAAGCCCTGGAGTGACGGAAATTGCGCGCCGCCACCTGTTACGTAATCAAACGGAGGAAGCGCTGGATTCGCCGGCGGAGCATTCGGCGCCGGCGTGTTCGGACGCAGAGCGATCACGTATGGCGACGTCGCGGAACTGACGTAAACAAATCCCGTTTCGGGGTCCGCTCGGCCACCCCACCAGTTGGTGCCGCCGAAGAACATGACGGTTCCCCGCGTCCCGTCAGGTGCGTTCGCCAACGAGCCCGGCATGAACATGTCGCCGTAGCGCAGGTTGGAAGCCTTTAGCGCCGCGATCGCCTGCTGCCGCAATTCCGGAGTGAAGTCGATCAGGTCACTCTCCTTCAGACTCTGCTGGCCAAAAGCCGGAGGCTTTGAGGGAATAGGCTGGGTTGGCGACGTCCATTCACCGGGAACATCGGTTTGCTTCACCGGGGTCTCCGGCATCGGCCAGACCGGCTGGCCATTCGTTCTGTTGAAAACATACGCAAACCCCTGCTTTCCAGTTTGCACGACTGCTTTGATTGGCCGCCCGTCGACGTTGATGTCGAGAAGAATCGGCGCCGCCGGCATGTCGTAATCCCAGATATCGTGATGAACAAGTTGCTGGTGCCAGATCCGCTTACCCGTTTTAATTTCGATGCAGACCAGGGAATTGGAGAAAAGATTGGCGCCGTGCCGATGACCGCCATAAAAGTCATTGGTTGCGTCTTCGATGTTGAGGTAGGCGTAGCCGAGTTCATCATCAGTGGAGAATGGACCCCAAACGCCGGTATTGCCGGTGTAGTCTGCGGACCCATTCAGCCAGGTCTCATACCCGAATTCGCCCTTGCGGGGGATCGTGTGAAACACCCAGAGCTTCCGCCCCGTGCGGGCGTCGAAGCCCATCACATCTCCTTTAACGTTTTTGTAAGACGGCGAGTTCGGCGTCAGGGCGGGACCGACCATAATGACCCCGTTTGAAATGACGGGAGGCGAACTGTTGCCGATCCGTCCAATCAAATCCCCGCTGAAATCGAGATCCAGCGCTTCGAAGAGATCGACGACGCCGTTTTGACCGAAAGTCGGAACGGGGGTGCCGGTCTTGAGGTTAAGAGCAACCAGCCGGAATCCCGGTGTGATTGTGAGGATGCGCTCCTCCTCGCCGTCCTTCCAATACGCAACACCTCGCGCGTAGGTGCGGGCGGCCCTTGTTTCGCGGTCGTCCTGAGGAGGACGCCATATCCAGAGCGTGTCACCTGTTCCGGCATCTGCCGCTACGATCGTGCGACGCGGACTCAACGGAAAATAGAGAATGCCGTTGACCATGATGGGCGTGACTTCCGTGCCGGTGGCCCCGAAGTTATCGAATTTCCAACTCCATGCGGGTTGCAGATTACGGACGTTGTCGCGGTTGATCAGATCAACTGGTGAATAGCCCGTGCTTCCATTCTCCGCAGAGTAGGAGAACCACTGGCTATCCCGAGCGCCCTTTTGAGCCGCCAACGGCAAAACCAGCAGTAACGCGAGGATCGCCAAACCAGCTGACGCGCCTAGAACTGATCGTGACATTAATTTCTCCTTGCATGAGTCGGTTAAACAATTTTTGACGCACGGTACACCCGATGTTGAAAGCATGTCAATCGCGAGGCGTCTCGCCGAGTCGGCACCCGCCGAATCCCAAATGTTGGGTACAATTTCGGCTATGCAGATTCAGCCGCCTGTTCCTTCTCTAAGACGTTTCTCCCGTGCAACGGCTCAAGTGGCAGCTCCCCAGATATTCGGCCGCACTCCGCAAGGCCAGCGCCGGATGGTTCCCATCCTCAGTGGCCGATTTGAAGGCGAACTCGAGGGCACGATTCTGGCGGGTGGCGCGGACTGGCAAGTCGCGTCCGACGATGGGATCACGTATTTAGAAGCGAAATACTCCATAGAAACACTCGATGGCGCCTTGATTCTGGTTCACAACAGGGGTATTCGGCATGGATCGCCTGAGATCCTTGCGCAGCTTTTCAGCGGCGAGGTTGTGGATCCTACGAAGTACTATTTCCGCAGCGCTCCTTCATTTGAAACTTCGGACGAACGCTATGCCTGGCTGAATCGGATTGTCGCGGTATGTTCCGGCGCACGCACGGCCGATTCGGTCATTCTCGATTTTTACGAAGTGCTATGACGGATTGTCCTCGCAAGGCATAGGCGCGACATAGGCGTTGCGGGAAACATCCAGATCATGGAAACTCTCCGCATGCCGAGCCTGAAGGATTTCTTCAAACCCCGTTCCCAGTCCATTAAGCGGTGGCAAAACGATCCAAGACAGCGGCCCTGGTTCGACCAGCCGGATGCGTTGAAACTCCTTGAGAAACGACGCAAGAAGGAGGCGTTGTCGGACGAACATTTCGAAGCGCTGCGTCACTGGGTCGAGCATGGATATATCGTCACCCGAGATCTGGTTCCCGTCAGTGACGTGGATGGCATGTTAAAAGACATGGACGAGGTGTGGGCGACCACGGCTCCGGTTGAGGGGCTCGTCATTGAAGACCTGCGACTCCGCCCTGAAGATCCTCCGGGCGTTCCTCACTCCAAACTTGTCACCGTCGATCCGGCGACAAAAGCAAAGCTGAAACGGGAATCCCGCTGGCGGATTCACGAATTCATTTCGCATTCGGAAAATGCCATGCGCATTTTTCGGAATGCCGAGCTAGCCCGGCTCTGCTCCCTCATCCTGGGCGGTCCGGCACATCCAAGCTATACGATCAATTTCACCTTCGGCAGCACGCAGGGCTTGCATCAGGACACGGCGGTGTTCGCCATCTCGCCAATGAATCACATTGTTGGCGCCTGGCTCGCCTGCGAAGATATTCATCCTGACAGCGGCCCACTCGTGTTCTACCCGGGATCGCACAAAGAGAACCTGTTCCCCGCGTTTGACAACTATCCTCAAACCATGCTTCGGACGTGCGCGAAAGAAATGATGAACGAGTACTACCGTTACCTCGAAAACGTTTCGCGCCGCTATGAGCGAAAGACGTTCATCGCGAAAAAGGGGGAGTGGTTCCTGTGGCACGGGATGATCATCCACGGGGGAGACGCGATCCGAAACCATGAACTCACACGCCGCTCCTATGTGTGCCACTACATTCCACCGGGCATGAACAAGGAATCGGAGATCCAGGGACCGTTCAACTGGTAACAAGCCGCATTCCATCCTTGGCAAGCCCGCGGGAAATGCTTGCGTGTGGTACCATCCAACTCGATCTTGCCCGTACTCACAACTCAACGGGAACCTTTTGATCCGTTTCGCTGGAAGTCCGTGAAAAAGTTTGAGCAGAATATCGGCAAGTACCGCATTGAGCGTCCTCTCGGCAGCGGCGCGATGGGAAGTGTCTACCTCGCACACGACCCCAATCTAAACAGGCCGGTTGCCATAAAGGTCATGAAAGCCGGCGTCGAAGATGAACTTCTGCGTACACGCTTTTTTGTGGAAGGTCAGTCGGTTGCAAAGCTGGATCACACGAACATCATTAAGATCTGGGGGCTCGACACTGACGAGCGCAACCGACCTTACATCGTCATGGAGTACATTGAGGGCGAAGATCTCAAGACCTACATCGACAAACGAATCTACCTGTCCTTCGACGAGAAACTGAGAATCATTTCAGAAGTCTGTCGAGGGCTACATCACGCCCACGAGAACGGTGTCATCCATCGGGATGTGAAGCCAAGCAATATCAGGATCAAACGAAATGGGGAAACGAAGATCCTCGACTTTGGCCTGGCCAGACTCGACTCGGCGACGCTCAGCCGCACCAGAGGGCCAGTTGGCGCTCCCTACTACATGTCTCCGGAACAATGGAACGCGGTACGCGACCTGGATCGTCGGAGTGATCTGTTCAGTGTCGCTGCCGTCTTCTACGAACTGATTTCCTATGTTCGACCGTTTGAGGCCGAAACGATTTCTGCCGTCATGGGCCGGATTCTCCAGGATCAGCACACTCCGCTGCAGCAAGTGTTGCCGGCTTGTCCACCACAGTTGAGCAGCATTGTCAGCCGCGCTCTCTCCAGAAACCGCGATGAGCGCTTTAAGGATTGCATCGACTTTGTCAGGGCGCTGCAGGAATTCCAGACTGCCGTGCCCACTGTCAGAGGCGAGATCGAAACTGAAATTGCACGTATTGAATCCGCATTTAAGGCTGGCAGCGGAGAATCCGCCGAACTCGAAATACTTGACCTTGTGGGGTCAGATCTACTGGATTTGCCGTCGGATCGTAGTCTTTTTGCTCCGGAGTCGTCGGCAGTCAATGCCACCGACTTCGGTACGCTGCTCCTGCGGCATGCGGCATTAAGTGCTCGCCTCAATCTTGCGGCCTCGCAATTGGAAGGAATCATTCCGCTCCTTCACGGTCTGAAGACAGCAAAGCGGCAACTGGAATCGGGGCAACTCGAACTTTGCCAGAGAACGGTGGGAAGAGTCGAGTTGGCCTTTCCTCATAATCCGTATATACAGCGACTCCGCGCGGCATGCGAAAAGGCCATGGAAGAACGCCGTCGCAAGCAGGAGGAAGAGGTCCGGATAAAAGCCGTGCTTAACCGCGCACAAGATGCTTTGGGACGAGGACGGATCCCCCTGGCGCGGGATTTGGTCTTTCGTGTGCTCGAGATCGATCCAGCACATCCCGAAGCATTGGTCATCAGCGACGCGATACGACAGAAAGAAACAGAGCAGAAACCCGCTGAATGATGGTTTCGGCAATCAAGGAAGGTCATCAAGATGCTGGAAATCCAGTCTGCCGCTCTTACGGATTGCGGCTGCATCAGGAAAAAAAACGAAGACCGCATCTCCACTTATTCGAATCAGGGCGTATTTGTCCTGGTGGATGGAATGGGTGGTGAACGTTGCGGTGGTACGGCTGCCGATCAGGCAATCCTTGCAGTCGAGGAATACCTCCAGAACAAGCAGTCGAAGACGCCATCGTGGCAACGATTTGAGTACGAGGCCACGCTGACCGACTCGCAGAACGCAGTAATGAACATGGTCAGATTGGCAAACTACAGAGTCTGGGAGGCCGCTCAAAAACTTGAGGATTGTCAGGGTATGGGGGCGACGATATCTGTGCTGCAAATCCAGAACGATACGGCGACGATAGGCAACATTGGGGACAGCCGTGTCTATATCTCCAGGGATTCGCTTTTCCAGCAATTGACGCGCGATGATTCCGTAATTTCGAACCTCATCGAGCAGGGACAGATCACGCAGGAAGATGCAAGAACCCATCCGATGAGGAATGTTCTAACGCTGGCTCTTGGTCAAACCGAAGATATTCCGGTTCAGTTGATCGAGTTTCCGCTTGTGGCCGGCGACAAGTTGCTCCTGTCCTCCGATGGCCTACATGGCCCGGTCGACGACGAGGAAATCGGAAGGCTGGTTCGGAGCGACGATAATCCGCAACCCACGGTAAAGTCTCTCGTTGCGGCCGCCATCAGGCGAGGAGCGCCGGACAATGTTTCCTGCATCGTTGTCCACTGTGGTTAGCGAGGCTAGCGGCCTTCACGCGCGGATGGGTCTTTTTGCCTGTTTTCGATTCGGTTTCGCGTCTCCTTCATCTGCATAATCGCGTTTCTTGCAATCGTGATGCTGCCGGTATTGCCGCTCATGGTCTGATCGAGCTTCAATTTCCAGGATTTATTGTCGATCGTTTTCAGTTCAAGTTGGTCCGCTCGAACGTCCACCGGAAATCGGATGTCCCCCATTGGACGATCGAACCCATCGTTCCCTGACGGAGAATATCGCACCCCGTAGGCACTGATCGTCAGCAGTCCCCGGCAATCACCCATCAGGTGATCGTGAATGACGGAGAAATCGCGTTTCTGTGTTAGTTCCTCGATATCCGGAATTCGCACGCGCAGCTCACTGGTTTGTCGTTTAGACTTCGCGTCGTCTCCCCAGAATCGACTGGCTGCCGAGAGGAGGTTTTGCGCTCGCCGGAAGTCTTCAAGGACAGCCTGCCCTTCGCTCAGGCTTTGCAACGCTCGGGTCTCCTGAGTGGTTCCGGTCAGTTGCTCGACTTCCTTGTCCGTCTCTTCCCTGGCGATTTTCATAACATCAAGAGCGCGGCTATACCCGGGAGCACTCTGGCGGAGTTGGTTCGCAAAGTACGCCGCAGAGCTATTTTGCGGGAACACGTACCGGCGGGCCCTCACCGCTGATTCCATCTGTTCGCCAAGCCTCTGAGCTTCCGGCCCAAGGGCGGCCACATCGCCGCCCCGGCTCAGTCTTGTGGTGTTTTCGAGCTCGGCGTCATGGGGGAAGAATTTGAGGGCGGAGATGACGTATTGGTGGCAATCATCGACCGGTTGCGATGCGCACGTTGCGTTCGCGGTAGAAACAACCTTGCGTCGGGCGTTTTCTCGCTTTTCTTTTACCCAGTTGGATTCGCCTGGGAACATCGCTTCGAACTTCTGCAGCGCATCAAGCGCGTTTGGGGATGATGGGGGTAGCAAGACGCCCTTTACGATCGACTGCTCGATCTCTTGCTTTTGTTGGGACTTTCGCATCTCCAATTCTTCTATTCGACCGTTGATGGCTGCATCATCAGGATCGAAAAACTCGACAAATTTCCGAAGGCTGGTCAATTCCACCTCTCCGCCTCTCTCCGGAGGTTTCAAGCGGGATATTCCATCCCTGTACTTCTTTATCGATTCCAGTCTCAAATTGGCCCGCTCAGTACGCAGATACTTCTCACCAGGATCGATCGTCTTCATCTGATTCAGATAGCTGATCACACTGCCGTCTTGCGGCGAAATGAGTGCCCCTGAGTTCAATGCCGACTGGGCCAGCTGGTAGAGCCGTCCAAGAACTCCCGCGACATTCGCGAGTTTCAGTTGATGGAACAAGGGCGCCGGGTGATCAGCAGAGAGCGTTACAACGTTTTCGAAAGCTTCGTAGTCCTGCAACTCGAGCCGCACCGTGACCTGGCGCGTCTCGCCGCCATGCAGTTCCCAGGAGGCTGTGTACGGCGTGACCCCTCTTTCCCCTCCGTCAATGATCACTCTTGCTCCGGCCGGCAACGAGTCAATCGCCAGCTGAGCAACCTTCGGCCCGTTCTGAACGTACTGGTAGCTTGCAATGCCGGCGAGTGCGATCACCACAGCCACGATGCAGATTGCCGCAATCCAGCGGTGCTTAACCCAGACTTTCGTGACCACCCTTTGTGCCGCAGCAGCAAAGGCACTGAAGGCGCTCCGGCGTGTCGCCGTTCGTTTACGCCTGAGCTCTCTACGTACTTCTTCGATTCGCGGATCTTCGGGATCGATGACGGCTGCGCTCTGCAAAGACTCGTTCGCCGTTTTGAATCGGGCATGAAGGATGTCGTCATATGCGCATTCCAGGAGTTCTTCCAGTCTGTGCTCACTCTCAAGGCGCCGACGCTCCAGTTCCTGAATCGCTTTCGAGAGGCGTGGCTCGGCGCCGGTTCTCTGTAGCGCTCGATTTAAGGTCTCGATTGCGTGCTTCAGCGCTTTCAGGTCGCCTTGTGCAAGCGTCGCGATATCCTGAAGTGCCTTGTCCACGATCTGTGCGTTGTCGTATTGTTGATGGTCTCGCTGAACACCTTCGAGTAACGTCAGCCCCGTTGCGGATTCCGGAAATCTCTTGAGAAACCGGGTAAGGGCGCTCTCTGCATCCTCATACTTGCGTCCTGAGGTCAGGTTCAGAACATCATCCTGAATGTTGCGGAGTTCCTGTTCGTATTGCCTGGAACGCCGTGCCTTATCCAGTTCCTTCAGATACAGGAGCAGCGTGGGTTGATCGGGAAACTCATGTATGGCCGCGCGAATAACATCCTCGGCCATCGAGAAAGCGCCTTTAGCTTCGTGTTCGTTGGCGTTGGCCATTGCCGTTGCAACAGCATGGCTTCGGTAGCTCTCAATGAGCTTCGCACGAAACTCCCGAGCCCAGGCGTTGTCCGGAATCAAGGTGACTGCCGATTCGGCGAGTTTCAATGCGACACCCAGGTCTTTGTGCTGCAACTCCTCGGCCCACGAAAGGTAGGCTTCGCCAATCCGTTCGCGTATGGCATGCCGTCCGGGATCAAGCTGGTGAGCAGAGTTGAAGAGATCGATTGCCGTTTTCCACTCGTGTTTGCGTAGATGCTCCTCCGCTTCCACAAGACAGTGCTTGATCTGGGCATCCTTACGGACTTCCTCACTGACTTCGGAGTCGAGGCTCGAAACTTCGTCGGAATCGGGAAAACACAGGACCGCCATCTTTGCTCGTGCCTCGGCCTCTTCCAGATCACGTCTGGACAGTGCGGATCGAATCAAGGCGATGTCTTTTGCTCTTATCGCGTCGTCCAGAGGGGATACCGTCTTCGGCGGCTCGCAGAGCAGGAGAATGTCATCGGTGATGGTTTTGAGCGTTTTCGATAAAGACGAGAGAGCAGGATAGAGATCGCCGTTCCTTATACCACTCAGGAACGGTTCGAGTTCGGCCCGGAAGGCAGCCTGTTCCACAGACGTCAGTTCCGAAAACAATTTGTGGGCATCGTGGTTCTCCGGCGGCCTCTGTTGGAAGAGCTGTTCCAGGCACACGCTCGCAGAACTGAAGTTGGAATCGTGAAAATAGCTCCACGTCTCGTGAAGGAGACGATTCATTTCATGGGTTGGTTCTTCTGCGGGTTGCACGTTTGTAAATCGAGCGGTTGATGAAGCCCTTGTACCATGCACAGGCGGAGACGAGCAATTCAAACACCGCGGCCCCTGACGCGGCTATCTTCATGATTATTCGTGCGGATCAACGGAAGTCATGGTTCACTATGGCGATTCCGAGCTGGGTTCGAGGATAAGGTGCAGATCGGCAGGTACGAAGTAAAGCGACGGCTGGGACGGGGCGCCATGGGCGTCGTATACCTGGCTGAGGACCCGAAGCTCAAACGCGATGTCGCCATCAAGGTGCTCGAGCCGATCATCGGCGAAGAAGACGATTTTGTCTCACGTTTTGTTCGAGAGGCGACCATGGCGGGCGGCCTCAAGAAGCACCCCAACATCATCACTGTCTACGATGCCGGAGAGTACCAGAATGGGGATCGCACCGAGTACTTCATCGTCATGGAGTACATCGAGGGCGAGGATCTCAAGAAGGTCATCGATTTAAAAGTTCCGGTCCCGTTTCGACAGAAGATCGAGATGATGATTCAAATATGCGGGGCGCTTCAGAGTGCTCACATTAAGGGGATCGTGCATCGGGACGTCAAGCCCGGGAACATCCGAATCACTTCAGAAGGCAATGTTTGCATCATGGATTTCGGGCTCGCGAAGTTTAGAAGTACGGAGCTTACCGGAAGCCTTGGGGTTCTGGGTACCCCGAAGTACATGTCCCCGGAACAGACCATCAGCAGCAGTAATATCGATGCACAGAGTGATATCTTCAGCACCGGCCTGGTCCTCTACGAATTCCTGTCCGGCTCCCTCCCTTTCGCTGTCTCTGATGGCGACGCGCTTGGCTACATGTCTGCCATCCGGTCCATGCCCCACGTCCCTCTCTCGGAGACGATGCCACACGTGGATTCTGCGCTGGCAAAAATCATTGACCGCAGCCTGGCAAAGGACAAGGCTGCGCGATATACGAGCTGTGAGGAAATGTCGAATGACCTCACGCGCTTTTCGGCCCGCCTCGGAACCCTTGAAGGAGATCTTGCGACGGAACTGTCTCGATCAGGCGTTCTATCCAAACCGATAGACGCAAACGCGATTCAGATAGGTCCCGAGCTCGAATCGGTACATTTTCGTCCCCTCGATGTGAGTACGGACTACGGACTCAACCTACGAAGATACAAAGATCGGGGAGGCGGTACGCAGACTGCCCCTAAGCATGAAAAAGGCCTCCGCCAGTTCGCAACAAGTCGACGCAAGCTGATTCTCGCGGCTGCAGCAATACCAGCCGGCATGCTGGCCATTGTTCTCGGTCACTACAAGTCGGAGTCTGTCGAATCGAGCCCCGGGAGTCTCGAATTGCAGGTTGAGCCATGGGCCGAGGTTGAATCCATCGTTCAGTTGCCTGGCGGCAAGCAGTTCCTTCCCGAAAATCTTTCAGATAAGCGGACGCCACTTTCCATAAGCCTCCCTGGCGGAACTTACTCCGTGAGAGTCGCTCATCCTCAGTTGGGCGGATTTGAATTCCCCATCGAAATTACTCCAGGAAAATCCAATCGTGTTGTTAAGACCTTTCCTGGGTTTCCTGCGGACGGAAAACACCGGCAGTAGGCCCGATACTTTGCTTTGGCGTTCCAGTTGCTCTATTGTGGTCCGGAATTTATCCAATTTAGCGTGTCTGGGCTCGTAGCAAACGGTTTCAATGCTCCAGGAGGATCGAGTGAGGCGTGGCAAGAGGTTTCTACCAATGCAAGGCTCGTTGGTTGTTCTCGCTGCATTGTCGCTTTCGATTTTTCAGCCCTGGATTGTGGTTGCGGTTGCTCCTTCCTTCCAGTCATCGACAGCGCACCAATTCATCACCCGCTGCAGGACTGCGAGCTATTCAGGGATTGCCGAAGAAGCGTTAGCCCAGCTCAAGACTCAGGCGCAAGACATGGAGAGAGAGATCGAAGAGTGTGAGACTAAAGCGCGTTCTGCTCGCCAGGCTGAAGAGAAGGATTGGCTTGCAGCTATCGATGCCAAGTCCAGGTGGGACTGTGCAGATGCGCGCCGGCTGTTCAAGAAACTCCTCGATCAGCCCACCTTTTATAAGAAGCAGGCCGCAGCGGAATTGAAGCGACTTGGCGATTGCGGTGGAGCAGCGGCGCCGATCGATGATCCTGATACTGCATTGCGTTATGCAACGGATGCGTATCGGAGCAGGGACTTCGTTGCCGCAAGAGAAACCGCCTGGCGTCTGGTCTCGCGGCAGGACTCCGTTGGCAAAGCGGCGCGCACCCTCATTCAGGATCTTGAGCAGATAGAGACGACCAATGAGAGCCTTCGACAGGTAGACCGGTCGAGAAGGGTAGGACTCAACGACGATGCCTGCAGTCTGTTGTTGCGCATTCAGCAGAGCTATCCGGCGTTGCCGAACATATCTGAAGTGCGCTCAAAGTTAGCTGCCTGCCCAACCAGTCAACCAACCAGGATTGCAAATGTACCGACAAATGAGCGCCAGGCTGCGCTGGAAAAGCGTCTCCTGGAAACCAGACGATTTTTGTCGGATGGGAATCTCGAACTCGCTGGAGATTCTCTTGCAGCAGCACGAGGACTTTCCGCAACGGACACCTCCGTGCTGGAACTCAGTCGTGATCTTGAAACCGCCAAGCAGGCGCGGGAAACGCTGGAGGCAGGAATTTCGCTCCGCCGGCTTGGGAAATATCCCGACGCGATCGAACGATTCAAAAACGCGGCAGCGCTTCAAATATCAAGCGGCATAGGCGGCCGGGCGCATTTTGAACTGGGAGTTACTCTCGCCACGCAGTACTTCTTGAGCGCTGGCGACAGTCTCAAAACCGCGGCGCAGGAGGAGTTTCGTCAGAGCGCCCTCAATTACTCAAACCCGGACTTTGAGTACATTTCTCCGAGGATAAAAGAACTATATGACCAGGCCCTTAAAGGCAGCAAAGTGGGATAGCGTCGTGGATCTACTGAGAGTAAACCGATCGCTGTCCGTTGTTCTGGCACTTGTCCTTATTACCTCTGTCACTCTCGCTCAAGCACCGCTGTCGGACAAGCAACTCTATCAGCGCGCCGAAAAGGAATTCGCCGCAGGCAAGATCGATGAAGCCTATGCCTCTGTAAAAGAAGCTCGCATCAAGAAGGGTAAGCCGGATAAAAAGTACGACGAACTGTTCCGTAAGAGTGGTGATCAGCTGGCCGACCGCGAAGCGGCGAAGGGCGAAGCAGCCTGCAGCAACGATGACCTTGCTACCTGCGACACACAACTGAACAAGGCGAAGGAGTTTGGTTCTACAGCGAACGTTACGCGGCTACAGTCTACCTTCGACCAGAAGCTTGGTGCCGTGCGGACTCGCTATAACAACGCAATTCAACTTGCCACCGCGGACCCGGATTTGGCTTTGACGCAGCTTTCGGATTTGATCCGGTACCGTTCACACCTGACGGACCTGCCAGCCCAAATTGACCGGGTTCGATTACTTGCTGTCAATAAGCACACCGCAGCAGGCGCCCAGTTGATAAAGGAGCAAAAGTGGGAGGACGCGGCGACACACTTCAATCGCGTTTTGGAGTTGTCTGCGGATAATCAACAGGCGAACACCGGACTAAAAGATGTTGCTCGATTGAGAGACGCTTCGCGTCTGCACAGCGAGGCTCGAAGTTTGTGGGAGGCGAGGAAGTTTCAAGAAGCGCTGGCGAAAGTAGACCAGGCGCTCGCAGTCGCGCCGGACAACGCCGAGTTCAAAGAAACACGGCAAAAAATCCAATCGGATTGGGCGTTGCAATTGGTGAACTTCGTCACCGAGGGTCTAACAGCAAAGCTCGATGATCTGGATCAGACCAGAGTTACGTACCTTAATCTTGAGCAACTGCGCGGCCTCGATAAAACGAATCCCAACATCGCAAAATTTGGTTCAGAGCCTGGTGTTAACTTCGGCGCTAATCTGCTGCTGAAGGCTACAGAATTTGAAGGGATTACCGACTATACCCGGATCGGGACCGCGGCGATCATGAAGGTCAAAGCCCAACAACTCCTGGCAACCGTGAGACAGGAGGAGGTCAAGGATGTATTCAGCTATTTCAACCGACGGCGGAAAGCTCAGTTTTTGATTTCTGTCGAGAACCTGTCGAGTGCGCCGGACAGTTTTGTGGTTCCGGTGAAGGCCAGGTCGCGCAGCGCGATCGAATCCGCGGAGTTGCCCGATCTGGCGGTTCGCGATCTGGAGGAATACCGTAAGTCTCCTGATGAAGATCCAGTTGTGAAAGGATTGACGCCAGACGGAAAGTCTTCCACCGCGCTTCTGACTGTGAGTGTCAACCGCTATGAGTCTAGTCGGAAGATTGTCGACAAGGTCACTAAGAATTCCGAGTACCGGACAGGTTCCGAGCAGATAAACAATCCCGAGTACGCGAGGGTTAAAGCGGAACTCGATGTCATTAGAAAAGACCTAGCGGATCCGAAAAATAAGAAGAAGGAAGTCCAGATGCAGCTCACCCGGACGCTCGAGGACAAGCAACGTGAACTCAACGGCGTGCCTCAGACGCTGACCGTGGACAAGGTCGCAGCTTATCCTTACGAGCAGATTACATACAGCCAGCAAGTGTATGTGGAAGCAACCTTAACGCTTCGTGATTTTCATACCAAGGAAATCATTGCCACGGAAGTCATCTCGAGCAATCCCGCGTTGAAGGAGATGAAAGATACAGAAGTCAGAGGCGTCCATCCGGCGGATGTTAAAGGCGTTCGGGAACAGCCTCCCACGATGCTGACCGAGAGCCAGGCGGTTAAAGAGGCCGAGCGGCAGGTTCTGGAACAGATCACAGCAAAGACCATGGCCATGTTGCCAAAGTACACGAAAAGGTTTTATGCCGAAGGACAACTGGCGATGGAGCAGGGACGCGTTGACGACGCCGTTGAGAACTTCATTTGTCATTGGAGTTTCTTCAGGGGGAAGTTGGAAAAGAGCGAATTGGAAAATCTTTCCGGTCTCGTCTACGCAAGGACGGGATTCGATTTTCAGAAAGACGGCCGGACCCTGCCAGGTTTGGGATTGGCATCGGCAGTAAGGCCCTAAAGAGGATCGAAATCATTCGTAAGTCCGTAACACTCGCGTTATGGACTTACGCTATCTTCAACGAAAGTCACGGATTTCGCCGACAAGTGTGAGGATCCTCGCTTTTCCATCGATTCGCTTCGCAATACCTCAAATACTATAGTTCGCAACTATGCGTTCCCATAACACTGAGTCACAAGGATCAGCTGTACGGTTAGTTGCAATCTCCGGACCCCTTAATGGGACGGATACTCGTCTCGGAGAAAACTGGAAGGAGATTTCGATCGGCCGCGATGATCTGAATGATATTTGCGTCGATAGCCGTTCGGTATCGAGACGACATTGCGTTATCGAGCGCAAAAACTCCGAGGTGATCATCCGAGATCTGGAGAGTCGCAATGGAACCTTCGTCAACGATGTTCCCATCAAAGAGCGCACGCTTCGAAAAGGCGACCAGATCAGCGTAGGCGACTCTGTATTCCTCCTGGTGATTGACGACGATAAACGTATTGCGCCCGGCCCCTCTCCCCATCTCGATGACACGGCAATGGTGAGCGTGAACGTGGTAGGCCTTTCCCCGGACGATTCGATATACATAAAGAAAGATACGCAGTCACCCTCCATGCCACCGTCCGGTCGCGTGTTGAACAATCTCAACACGCTGCTCGACATTAGTACCCGCATCAGCTCCGTTCAGAACATCGAGGAATTGCAGCAGAAATTAATGACCTCTCTTGGCGAAGTTGTGCCGGCGGAGCACGCGGCAATTCTGTTTAACGGGTCGGATGGCGTGGAGTGGGAATCACTCTACGGCTGGTCCCGACGCGAAGGGATCGGAACGAAAGTGCAGCCGAGTCGCACGATTGTAAGGCAGGTTGTCGACACTCGTAAGGCTATGCTTGCCCAGGGGTTCCTTTCGGGCCCGCTCAGCGGTGTCGAAAGCATTGCGTCATCGAACGTCCGATCCGTTCTTTGCGTTCCGATTCAGATTCTCGGGAAAATGCTGGGCGTCATTTACGCGGCCACGTCAGATTCGACGTCTCCTTTTGACAACGATCATTTGCAGTTTTTGACGGCCGTTGCATCCATCGCCGCAGTTGCCATCAACAATGTGCGCCAGATGGAGTTCTTAAAGGGGGAAAACCAGCGCCTCAGCAAGGAGATTGAACTGAATCACAGCATGGTTGGAGAAAGCAGTGCCATGCGGCAGGTCTATCAGATCGTCTCCAAGGTTGCTCCAGCCAATTCAACAGTACTGATCAGCGGAGAGAGCGGAACAGGCAAGGAACTTGTCGCGCGCGCTATCCATGCAAATAGTCCGCGCGCCGACAACCCCTTTATTGCGATTAATTGCGCGGCAATACCGGAAACACTTTTGGAGAGCGAGTTATTCGGTTCGGAGAAAGGAGCCTATACCGGCGCTCCACAAAGAAAAGGCAAGCTGGAAATTGCGGAGGGAGGCACCATTCTTCTGGACGAAATCGGCGAACTTCCGCTGGCACTGCAGGCGAAGTTACTGAGAGTTTTGCAGGAGAGGGTGTTCGAGCGGCTTGGCGGAACAAGATCCATTCCGGTAAATGTTCGTTGGCTGGCTGCGACTAACCGTGATCTCAGGCAGGCAATTCAGGCTCGAACGTTTCGTGAAGACCTGTACTTCCGGTTACAGGTCATCACTATTCGTCTGCCGCCTCTCAGAGAGCGCCGCGAGGACATTCCCCTCCTTTGCGGGTATTTTGCCCATAAGTACAGCAAGCTATGCGGGAGGCACGTCAAAGGAATCTCTCCAGAAGCGAAAGCTCGACTGGTCCACTATGATTGGCCCGGCAACGTTCGAGAGCTGGAGAACACGATGGAACGGGCCATCGTGATGGGCTCCGGAGACTATGTTCTTCCGGAAGATCTGAACGAGAACCTCACTGAAATCGGCCCCCCACCCGGAGTCGATACCGCCATGTACCACCAGTTAGTCAAGGAAGCCAAGCAGCGCATTGTCCGCAGTGCTCTGAATGCGCATTCGGGAAACGTATCGGATGCCGCCAGGCAGTTGGGCATTCATCCCAACAATCTCCATCGACTTATCCGGAATCTCGGCATCAAGTAACCAGGCTCCAATCTGACTCGTGACGTCCGGCAAGCCAGCAGGAAGACGCACTCTTGCCTATAATAGGCTGTGACTATTTAGCGCGAGAGGAAAGGAAGCACTTTGACAGAAAAGGTTGTGATTATCGGAAGCGGACCCGCGGGTTGGTCCTCGGCAATCTATGCGGCTCGGGCGAATCTGATGCCGCTTTTGTACGAAGGAACCGTCAAGCCGGAGATGATCCCGCTGGGACAACTCGCTTTCACGACAGAAGTCGAGAATTATCCTGGCTTTCCATTTGGGAATGTCCGGGCATTTATTGAAAGCGCGGTGGACCAGAACCGCCATTGGAACCTTCCGCCTGCTCCAAATCACAAGAAAGACGGCCTGCACCACTACGCGGTCCAGGGCGTTGAGTTGATGGAGTTGATGAAACAGCAGGCTCTCAATTTCGGAACACGCGTCATGACCGACGACATTGTGGACATTGATGTTTCCAGCCGGCCACTAAAAGTGATCCCCGCCAACGGTGTTCCGGTCGAAACGCACACGATCGTCGTGGCAACGGGCGCGCGGGCGAACTATCTGGGACTGCCGTCGGAAGATAAGTACAAGAACAAAGGCGTAAGCGCTTGCGCCGTGTGCGACGGCGCACTGCCGATGTTCCGCGGCCAGCGCCTGGCCGTTGTCGGCGGCGGCGATTCCGCTGTCGAGGAAGCGACATACCTGGCAAATCTCAAGGGCGCGGGTACGATTTTCATGATTCATCGCCGCGATCAACTGCGAGCTTCGAAAATCATGCAGGAGCGCGCATTGAACCATCCGAAAATCGAAATGGTGTGGAACACTGTTGTCGATGAGGTGCTCGGCGACGACGGTGGCATCACCGGACTGAAGCTGAAGAGTACGATCGACGGCTCTTTGCGCGAATTCCCAGTCGGCGGAATGTTCGTCGCGATCGGCCACACGCCTAACACCGCGTTCCTGAAAGGCAAGGTGGAGATGAACGAGCAGGGTTATATCAAGTGGACCAAAATGTTCCGCACGAACACCAGCGTTGAAGGTGTATTTGCCGCAGGCGATGTTGCGGATGACTACTATCGCCAGGCAATTACTTCCGCGGGCACGGGCTGTATGGCGGCGCTGGACGCTGAACGGTACCTGGTCGAGCGGGGCGGTTGATTTCCTGAGTTGCTGCTGGAGATGATCGTAGCATGACGCATAAAAGCTGGAGCCCAATAAGGTTCGTACTGGCCGTGCTGGCGTCGACCCTGCTAGCAAACATGGCAGTGGCGGCTGGCCAAAATCTCGAGATCTATTTCATCGACGTGGAAGGCGGACAATCGACCCTCGTCGTTAACCCCGCGGGCGAATCGCTCCTGATCGACACGGGCTGGGATGGATTTGATAATCGAGACCCTAAGCGAATTCTGGCAGCTGCCCGTGACGCCGGCATTACTCGCATTGATTATCTGTTGATTACCCACTTTCACCGTGATCACCTCGGTGGGGTGCCGGCTGTCGCTCAACAGCTTCCCGTAGGAACATTCATCGATTACGGCGAGCCGATCGAGACGGGCGACTTTGCGCAGGCGCCGTTCAAGGCTTACGCGCCGATTCGTGCGTCGGGAAAGTATCGCCGGGTGGCGCCTGGCGACGCCCTCGCGATGCGCGATCTCGACGTCACCGTCGTAACCAGCGGCGGCGCCGTCGTGTCCAAACCGCTGCCTAATGTCGCTGGCGACCCCAACCGCGCCTGTACCGGCGCCACAATTCCGTCTGCAGACTCCGGAGAAAACCCGCGATCGCTGGGGATTCAGATACGATTTGGCCAGTTCACATTTCTGAATCTCGGAGATCTGCCAGGCGCGAAGTTGGCATCGCTGACCTGTCCAAGGAATCTACTGGGCCACTCGGATGTCTATCTTGTGCCTCACCACGGGAACTCCGACAGTGCCATGCCCGCCGTGATCAGCGCCGTCTCGCCACGCGTCGCGATCCTGAACAATGGCGCGACGAAAGGAGGCTATGCCGAAGGGTTCGCCGCTCTTCGCGCCGTGACTGGCATTGAGGACGTCTGGCAGTTGCATCGTTCGCGCAACGCAGGTGCCGTGAATTTTCCCGAGACCTTCATCGTCAATCTGGAGGAGGACGAAAAGGACCCAGGCGCCTGGCTGAAGTTGAGCGCAGACAAAACCGGCAACTTCACCGTGACTAATGGCAGAACAGGATTCTCGAAGACTTACAAATAGAAGGACACTTTTGGCGCGCTGTTACGTCTCGCCATGACAACCGCTAAACGGGACCATCTAAATAATCTGTCCCTGAGCTTGTTTGGAATTTTGCTGGCCGTGTTTGTTATCGCCGGCTTTGGAAATGCCCTCCATAAGGGCGGTGACTTTACAGTTTCTCTCACGGCGGGGCAGCGATTTCTCGACGGATCGCCGCTATACGAAGGCAGCAGCCCAGGGGCCGGCGTTACAGGACCACCATTTCAGAGTGTGTGGTTCGCGCCCTTTGCTGCGATTGCCGCTGTTCATGTTGGTTTGAGTCGAATCCTCTGGTACATCGCCAATGTGGCCTTTCTGCTGGCGGGCGTCTGGTGTTGGACAAAAGCGATTCTACCGAATCGCTTTTCGTCTGCTCGGCAACTCTGGTCTTCGTCTGAGGTTCTGTTGCCATTCTTCGCGATTGCTTTGCCAGCACAAACGAACTTCGAGCATCAGAATATGAACGCGTTGTTACTGTTTCTTACTGGCGCCGGAACGTTGGCCACGGCCCGCCGATTCGAGATCAAGGCTGGCGCATTTCTTGGCGTCGCCGTCGCGCTAAAAGCGTTTCCGATGCTGATTTTGGCCGCGCTGTTCGCCCGCCGCTTGTGGCGAATCGCTGCAATCGGCAGTGCCGTTGCGCTGGGACTAACGGCGCTTATCGTCTTTCGATATGGGCCAGCAGGAAGTTTGCAAACGCTGCAGGATTGGATCGGAATCAGTCTCACCGGAGGCTGGCCGACTCGCGCTCAAAACCAGTCGCTCTTTGCAGCTTTATTCAGGTTCTGGCCGGAACACACCGCGCTCGCACACCGTGTGGTCTGGCTTGTCCTCATCGCCGTGGTGGCCGGGATTTGCTGGAGGCGAAAAAACTTTCCTCTCTCCAACACAGGCAGAGAGCTAGCGTTTATCCTGGCGGTCGCGGTAGTTCTGTCGCCCATCGCCTGGGAACACTACTGGGTTCTGATGTTTCCTATCCTGCAGGCGACGTATACCGGCGAACCCAGGCCGACAGTTTTCGGGCGAATCGCATTCTGGCTCTCACTTCTGCTGATAACGGGACCGTCTCCACTCCTCGTCGGCGAGGCCGGCTACAACATCGCTCGAGAATGGTCCAGCAGCACGATTGCCGCAATTCTGCTGATCGGCAGTCTCGCACCCGCGCTTTGGCGGACAACCGTATCGTCTGCCGTATCGGACGCGAAATATTTTGCAAAAATTGACGTTTAGCGCTGTCGATTTCACGCTCTCTCGTTCGATATGGTGATGGAAGCTGAATTTTCAATCTCTAGGAGACGACAGCATGCGCTACATGATGTTCATCAAACATACCGAAGACTACAGAATGGAAACGGTTCCTCAATCTCTCTTCGATGCGATGGGAGAATTCGTTGGGGAAGCACTGAAGAACGGTTCGATGATTGACACCGCGGGCTTGCAACCCACGGCAAAAGGAAAGCGGGTTCGTTTAGCGGGCGGGAAGATCACCGTCATCGACGGTCCATTCACGGAGACAAAAGAGGTCGTGGGCGGCTACGCGATTGTCGAGGCGAAGACCTACGAAGAAGCCATGAAGCTGGCGACGCGATTCATGGATCTGCACCGGATTCACTGGCCCGCCTTTCAGGGCGAGTGCGAGGTTCGCCCACTCGAGAACATGGAACCACCGAGCAATTCCTGAACTTGAGGAGGGGAGCCTACGCCAGCAGAAAGCTGATGCATGACAGCGCTCCCCCCAAAACGACATCAAGGACATAGTGATAACGCCCGACGAATGCCGCCACCATGATGCTGATTGCTATAACCAGGTATATATAGCCTGCGAAAGGCGCAGCGGAAATTAATACCAATGCTACGGCAACGGCCGCCGCCGCGTGACCGCTCGGAAATGTATTTGCCTGATGGGTCACGAGTCGAACAACGACTAGATTGAATCGACGCATTTCGGTTTGAGGAGCCTGAGCGGTTTGAATCTCCTGCAACCTGCGAGGAGGTAAAGTCCGAATAAAAGGTAGCGTCGCATAGCATAGGTAGGCGGGGGGCAGAACGACGGTCCAGAATTCTCCGACACGGTCCGTCACACCGGCAAAATAGAGTACCGCAAGGCCCGACGGGACCATTGGATAGACCATCAGGTAAGCGAACTCCAAATAGACGTTGGTCGCGCGTCTCAGCCACGCGGGAAGCGAAAAACGTTTTAGGGCAGAAAAAATTCTCTCATCCATCGCGACCAGTGCTCGCTGCAAACCCTCGTTGACGGGTGCGCTAAAGTGCGCGGTTTGCCAGTAAGCCATTGGCATCAGGAGCAGCGGCAGGAATGGCCGAAACGCGACGGCTTGGGCGCCAAGCCAAGAGAACAACGCGAGCAACAGCAGTCCAACCACTCCGAGGGTTGTAACATTCATGCGCTGCCGCCAACCCAGAGGACGCAACCAGGCGAGAATGATAAAGAACGAAAAAAAGAGCAAGCTCAGCCACTCGTAGCCAGCCAACGCCGCCCTCATCTGAGATGAAACAGCCTCTGCGTCAGTTTAGCCATAGCCGTTTGCTTCCCGGGAGTATCGGACAGGAAAAGCCATTTCAAAGTCCTAACCGGCGCAGGCAATTGAGGTGGAAAGAATTGCGACAGGGCGTTCTGGGGATTTCGCCGAAACTCATCAACGATGGCCACGCGATGCACACATGAGACGGTGCAGTATGGCGCACATGACTTGACGGTGTGGTATTCGCGTTCAAGATCGGCAACGCTGTATTGATCTAACGGAATTCCAGGTCGTCCTCGCTGCTGCGAACAATAGTGGACAAGACCGTCTTCGCAGACGTAGAGATAGCGACTGCCGGCGTGGCACTTCCATTCGTTTGGAAGGCCCTGAGCGAGGTTTCGCTGGAACTTGTCGTACTGAATGAAGGCAGAGAAGGAGTGGCCCCGATGTCCGACGATTTGCTCGTAGATCTGCCACTGCAGACTGCTGAGCGGGCGGAGTTGCCCGCTACCGTCGTGGATGATCCCGACCGAACTGTTCAAACCGAACTCCCGTGCGCGGGTCGCAACCTGGAGTGCCTCTTCCGGGGAAGTCATTCCACCGCCCAAAACGGAATTGATATTCACGTCGAATTCCGCATATTGGGAAAGCCAACGCAATTTCTGATCAAGAACCTTCAAACTTTTTTTCGAGACGTCGTCAGGCGTGACGTTATCGATGCTGATCTGCAAATTGTCGAGGCCGGCCTGATTGAGACGCTGAATGCGTTCAATGCTCAGGAGGTACCCGTTCGTAAGCAATCCCGCAGACATCCCATGTCCACGAATACAGCGAATGATCTCGTCACAGTCCGGGTGCAAAAGCGGTTCACCGCCGCTAAGGTGAACGGACAGCGCTCCGAGTCGTGCAAGATGCCCAATGCGACGGACCATCTCCGCAGTGGGAACCGGCTTTGAAAAATCGTCATATTCGTTGCAGTAGGTACAGGAGAGATTGCATCGTCGAACCGGAATGATGTGCACAAGGACAGGGCGCCGGGGCGACTTCCACGCCGTCGCAATCATCAGCGCCTCCCGCACACGGCGTTTCGATTTCGCGGCGGCGCGCCTTAGCCGCAGGAAGAGTCGAAAATCGGAAAACAGTCTTGAGTTTTGCGTCATAAGTTTTGAGTCAGAACGCAAGCCGCGGTTTTACTCCGTACAGTTGCGAGTTGTGAGTACTGATCCAGAACAGAGACCGTGTTACTCAAACTCATTACTCACAACTCAAAACTCTCTTTAGTTCGTCGCGAAGCAATAGAACAATCCTGCACCGCCCGTCGGTGCGAGTTGTTCCAAACCGCAACCTTGCGATGCGTGAACCGCATTCCAGGAGTTGACTCCGGCGTTGCGCCCCAGGCGATCGGCGTGGCCGAGCATTGTCTTGGCGTCGGCATTGCCGACAGTCCAGTCTTTGCATGTGTCGGCGTTCTTCGTGCCGTCCTCGTTAGTGCCGGTCATCATGTCGTGTTGCAACGGCTGCACGGCAGGCGCAGGCGGATCGCCGGCGAGGTAGTTGGGCGTTGTTCCTTTTTCGGTCAATGAAGTTGCTGCCGAGATCTTGTTGTTGGCGCTGTGCAAGTCTGCAACGTTCGTGGCGATCTGCACACCCTTGAAGTTATACCAGGGGCCATTACCGATCCGGCTTTTCGCGTCGACAGTGCTCGTGCTCAGATACGCGCGCCAGGTCTTGGTGCTGCCGACAGCGCGAGCCAGGGACTGACACACCGCATCGGCGCCTGCGAGACCGCCAAGGTTACCGCCCTTCGGGTTCGAGCTTGTCACGAAGAAACTCATATTCGACGCAGGAGTTTGCGCGATCGCCGCGTAGCTGCCGATCGAGAGAATCGCAATCACCGCTGCCGCAACAGTTCTCTTGTTCATTGTTCCTGGGACTCCTTCTTGTTGTTAACGCGGCGCCGCCGTGCGCGCCGCGAGGTTTAGAAACTGGCAGTTCAGTGTACCAGCAGCTGTGCTCAATCTAAATTCCCTGAGTTGGCTTTGGTTACGCAGTAAACCATGGCTTAGGTGAAGACCGCTCACTCGAAATCGTGGTACCGGAGGGAAGGACCATTGCACCCAGGCGCTTGAATCGCGAGCGCCGCGTCATGGCGCTAGGCCACGCGCTGACCAAGGCAATAGCAAAGACCATCAGGAGCAACAACGAAGAAGACGCGGAATGAACTGGCGCCGTGGTTATCGACGCGAAATGCAGTCTCCTTGGAATAGCCTCGCTGCTTCAACTCGGCACTCGCTGCTTCGACATCATCCACTTCGAAAAAACATCCTTCCTGTTCCGGGTCACCGCCATTCTCGGCAAGCCCGATTCGGATCTCGTCTCGCTCGAGAACCGCGTGCTTCATCGGCGTCTCCTGACGGGAAACAACCCGGAATCCCATGATGGACTCATAAAAAGGGATCGCTGCGTTCACGTCTCGGACGGGAAGGTTCATCGCGTCCTTGGCGTAAGGGAAAGCTTTTTTGAAGACAGCTGCTGTGCCCATGGAACTAAGAATACCGGAATAGGTCTCGAACCGCATCCCTGTACGCGGTGACGTGAATCACGGTTTCAGGGAATGTGGGCCCTTTGCCAAATGCCGCCGATCTGGACCTGGCGCGAAATGTGCTGGGCATAATGGTGCGTTGCTTCAGACAGGAGTCTTGCGGTCGGGAAATGCCTTGACCCAGCGGTTGATGCGAACGCTTGCGCGCAGGCCATTCACCCAGAACGGATCGTCTTTGAATATGTCTCGTACTTCCGTTTCATCCTGCGCTTCAATGATCCACAATCCCCCAAGCGGCCGGTCCGAAGGAATTTCTCGCATTGATCCAGCCACCAGCACTTTGTCCTTACGGCTGTCCAGAAACGCGAAGTGATGGGCCATGAGCTTCTGGCGCAGCTCGGCCACGTCCGGTTTATCCTCAAATTGCACAATGAACAACATGTCGATTCCTTTCGCGGCAAGTCCCCGCAAGCACATGAACCAAGGCCCGTCGAATCAGTTTGTCGCCCGTCAAGCGCGGATATAGGCTACTCCACTCACGCGACCAGAGTGAGCTGTTTCCCGCCTCGGCACGCTTTCATCGGACTGTAACGTGCGCGGGGAACGAGTCTGTGCGAGACTTATCTACAAGTCACCGGAGCTGAATGGATGAACACACGGGATACCGGAAATCGTGGACGAGCGACACGGCTCACCGTTGAACACGTTGCAGCGCGAGCTCTTGTTGAATCCGAAACACTCTCGGAGGCTGCGAGCCGAGTGCTGCGGGCCATATGCGAAGCACTCGGATGGGACTACGGCGCTCTGTGGAATGTCGAAGCCGAACAGGACTGCCTGCGCTGTGTTGAAACGTGGCACCTGTCGTCGGCGCGCGTGCCGGAATTTGAAAGCGCGAGCCGTGACACGACATTCCCTCGTGGCATTGGGCTGCCCGGAAGAGTATGGGAATGCGGCCATCCTGTCTGGATTCCCGATGTCATCTCCGACAAGAACTTTCCCCGCTCTACGATTGCAGCCCGCGATGGCCTGCATGCTGCCTTTGGTCTTCCGATCATCGGCCGAGGGAACGTGCTGGGGGTAATGGAGTTCTTCAGCCGTGAGATTCGGCAACCGGATGAGGACCTTCTGCAGATGCTCTCGAGTTTAGGTACACAAATCGGACGATTCATGGAGCGCAAGCGTGCCGAGGAGGAGCTGGACAGATTCTTCACGCTGTCACTCGACTTGATGTGCATCGCCGGCTTCGATGGTTACTTCAAACGGCTAAACCCCGCCTGGGAACGAGCGCTCGGTTATTCGCTCGATGAGCTGCTTGCCAGGCCCTACCTGGAGTTTGTCCACCCCGATGACCGGTCGGTCACAACCGATGAAGCGGCCAGAGTGCGCGTCGGCCATCACGTGCTGGCATTCGAAAACCGATACCGTCATAAAAATGGTACGTATCGATGGCTCGAGTGGTTCGCCGTACCTTATCCCGGCGAGCAGGTCACTTACGCGGCGGCCCGCGATATCACCGATCGTAAGGAAGCGGCGGCAACGATCCAACGATACTCTCGCGACCTGGCCGCGGCGCGCAAGGAAGGAGCGGAGAGCGCATCCCGGTTGACACGCCTGGTCAACGAACTCGAAGTGCGCGATCTGCTCAATCTGGTGCAGAGCGGGCTGCAGATGTCTTCGACTTCACAGACAATCGAAGTTACATCGGCTGAGCCACACTGGGTAGAACTGCTCGTGCCGTGCACGCGCGAAGCCGCGGACAAAATAGGGACTGTCGTCTCGCGCCTGGGAGGAGATTTACCGGAGGAGATTATCGATTCCGTATCGTCGGCTTTCAAAGAGTTGCTTTTGAACGCCGTGGAGTGGGGCGGTCAACTCGATCCCGATCGAAGGGTCCGGATTGCCTGCCTGCGCACGAATCGTATGTTGATGTACCGCATTGCCGATCCGGGGCCAGGCTTCAGGTTCGACAATCTCGACCACAGTGCCCTGTCCCATCCGGACGAGCCGTTCGAACACATGCGGATCCGCGAAGAGAAGGGAATTCGCCCCGGGGGATTCGGACTGCTGATGGTAAAGGCGAGCGTTGACGAACTGGTTTATAACGAGAAACACAACGAAGTTGTGTTTATTAAGTATCTCGACCCACCCGAACGCCGCTGACAGGTTGATCAACGCGGGAGAAATTAGAGATTGGACGCTCTTCGCTCAGAAAAATGGGAGCTTTTTGATTGATTAACTATGAACTGTTATTTGTGAAGTTCGGAAACACGCAAGATTAGGGGCGCTCGCGTTTTCCTTCGAGTGCGCGCAGGTTCTCTCGCGCCGTCTTGAGTGAAGCGCCGACAATTCTGCATAATTCCTGGTTTTCCGCAAGAATACCGACAATTCTTTCCGGCTTTTCCGCGACTATTTTCCCAAGAATCCGCAACCAGACTGTCGTCTCGTTCAGTTCTTTATGCACGATTCCCAGCTTGTGGATGAAATCCGCTCTACTCTCCGCTCCGCGCGCCTCCGCATAATTCGAGGCCGAACCTGTGCTGGAACGCAAGATCTGAACAGAGATATGGCGGCAGGGAGGAGTGCGGGGCAGGCACTGAGCAAGCTTGATCACCGAGATCGAAAATTCTATCAGACGCTCTTCAATTTGATCTGTCTTCGAACCTTCCACGTAACAGCGCTAGCAATCTCGAGCCCACACTTTGGACCGACCCGCTCTGAACTTCACAAATAGCAGTTCATAGTTAATCAATCAAAAAGCCCCCGTTTTCTCCAAGATAGTTCGAGGCCGAACCTGTGCTGGAACGCAAGATCTGAACAGAGATATGGCGGCAGGCAGGACTGCGGGGCAGGCACTCA
>Ga0068863_100000249_pt1 | contig 57044 bp, 50 predicted proteins | sample KBSSwiS62_FD_66596 | JGI IMG/M metagenome (GOLD analysis project Ga0068863, IMG submission 66596) | Switchgrass rhizosphere microbial communities from Kellogg Biological Station, Michigan, USA - KBS Switchgrass S6-2 | ecosystem: Host-associated > Plants > Roots > Rhizosphere > Soil ... | reverse complement strand
TCTCCACGTTCACGATCTTGAACTGTTCGGCGTGCATGCCGGTGTCGGCCCGGAAGGACAGCTTGCCGAAGTAGCGTTTCTCCATCTCGATGAGATGTTTCTCGTCCTCGGTGCGCAACCGTTCCAGCACAGTCGGGTGCACGACGATGCGGAGCTGGAAGTCGTTTTCGTCGCGGGTGCGTTTCTTCAGGATCTCCTGGAGCTTGCGCTGGATCTCCACGCTCATGGTCACGGTGCTCTTCACCTTGCCGCGGCCCTTGCAATACGGGCAGTCGTCATAGACGGCGGAGCGGGTGCTCTCGCTGTGGCGCTGGCGCGTCATCTCCATGAGGCCGAGCTGCGAGATGGGCAGGATGTGGGTGCGGGCCTTGTCGCGCTTGACGTGGTCCTTGAAGGCGTTGAAGACCTGCTTCTGATCCCGCTGCTGGCGCATGTCGATGAAGTCGAGGACAATGAGGCCGCCGATGTTGCGGAGGCGGAGCTGGCGGGCGATTTCCTCCGCGGCCTCGAGGTTGGTGGTGAGGATGGTCTTGTCCTGGTCCTTGCTGCCCTTGTTGCGGCCGGTGTTGACGTCGATGGCGACGAGCGCCTCGGTCTCGTCGATAACGAGGTAGCCGCCGCACGGCAGCCAGACCTGGCGGCGGAGGGCCGCGTCGATCTGCTTGTCGACGTTGAAGCGTTCGAAAATCGGCACGGCTTCAGTGTAGTGCTTGATCTTGCGCTGGGAGCGCTTGGAGATGATGCCGACGAGGTCCTTCATCCGGTTGGCGGCGTCGAGATCGTCGACGACAATGCGGTCGACCTCGTCGGTGAGGAAGTCGCGCACGGTGCGCTCGATGAGATCGGGCTCGGCGAGGAGGAGCTTGGGGGACTTGGCGGTCTCAAGATCGTCGGAGATGCTGCGCCATTGCTCAAGCAGGACGTGGAGATCGCGGACGAAGAAGCGCGCCTTCTGGCCTTCGCCGACCGTCCGCAGGATCACGCCCATGCCGTCGGGCACGTCGAGTTCGTTGAGGATCTTGCGCAGGCGCTGGCGCTCCTTGGGATCCTCGATCTTCTTCGAGATGCCGCTCTGTTCATCGAACGGCATGAGGACGAGATAGCGTCCCGGCAGGCTGATATTGGTGGTGATGCGGGGGCCCTTGGTGCCGATGGGCCCCTTGGTCACCTGGACAATGATATCGGAGCCGGGGGGATAGAGGCGCGGAATATCGTTGGCGGTGACGCGCTTCTGGCTTTTGCGTTTGCCCTGGCGCTCGACGACTTCGATGCCGGCGTCGAGTCCGGGAATGGCGTCCCAGTAGTGGAGAAAGGCATTTTTATCGAGGCCGATGTCGACGAACATGGCCTTGAGGCCGGGCTCAAGGTTCTTGACCTTGCCCTTGTAGACGCTGCCGGAAATCTGCCGGTCGCTTTCCCGCTCGATGGAGAATTCCTCCAGGCGGCCGCCCTCGAGGACGGCGACGCGGCGCTCGAGGCGCTCGCAGGAGATGACGATTTCTTTTTCTTCGCCCTTTTTCTTAAGACCGAGAAAACCGCGTATTTTGTCTAAAATCATAGATCCTTCTTTCCCCTGTTTGGGCAGGAGAAGTGAGGTTGCGCGGAAGGAAGAGGAACGTCTTCATATCCGCTCGAAGTTTTTGCGGTGCACCCAAACACTTTGCACCAGGCCCATGGCGGCGAGACATGCGATCAGGAACGTGCCGCCGTAACTGACGAACGGCAACGGAATTCCGGTGATCGGCACGACCTGGATGGTCATGCCGATGTTCACGAAAATATGCGTGAACAGCATGGCCATCACTCCCACCGCCACTAAAGCCCCAGTTTTGTCCCGCGCGTGCGCCGCCACCCATAGACACCATAGCAAAACGGTCCCTTCGCAAATGATGAGCACGGCTCCGCCGCGAAACCCAAATAACTCTCCGACCACGGAGAAAATCAAATCGTTATAACTCGTATTTTTTGGAAGATAACCCATGCCGGTCTGGGTGTCCTCCATCCAACTCTTGACGTCTGCTTTACCGGAAAGGGCTGCGGTCATGGACTTGGCGGTGTCCCAGTCGAGGGGAACCTTGCCTTCCATGCCGCCGGAGCCGATGGTGATCATCGACTGGTTGATCTGCCAGGCCGCGCCCTGCTTATCGAGCGAGGGGTCGACCCAGGACTTGATGCGGTCGACCTGGAAGGAGTGGACGCCGCCAACCTGAGTGGTGTGGCCGCTCTGGGCGGAGATCCAAAAATAGCCTGCGAGGCCGAAGGCCCCAACCAGCACAATGAGCAGCAGGTGGCGCAGGCGTGCGCCCGCAGCGAAGACCATGCAGAAAAAAACCGGGACAAAAACGCCTGCCGAGCCGAGGGCCGGCTGCTTCTTGATGAGCAGGAAGGGGATGACCATGAAGAGCAGGGCCCAGAGGACGGTGGTGATGTTGTGGATCTGGTTTTCGCGGACCCGCAGGAACCAGGCGAGACCGAGGATAAAGGAGATCTTGGCGAATTCGGCCGGCTCGAAGCTTAAGCCGCCGAGGCGGATCCAGCTCTGTGCGCCATGGGAAGCCTTAAACATGAAGACGCTGACGAGCAATCCGACGGCGATGAGATAAAGGAAGGGGGAAATCCGCACCAGCCACAGATAAGGAATGAAGGCGAGAACGAGATAGATGCCAAATCCGACAAAGAGGTAGCTGAGCTGCTTGGTGGGGGCATCCTTGAGGGCTTCGTTGGTGTAAGTGGCGCTGATGATGATGAAAATCGATGCGAGACAAAGCGCCAAGAGGGCGAGAATGATCGGAAGAGACCAACCCAACTGACCGATTTTACGGAACAACGTGCGCATGGTTACATCGGAAGCAAAAAGCAAGCCTATCTTGTTCCGGGCAAACCTTCAACCTACTTAGTGAAGGGTTTTTTTGGGGGCTGGAGCAGCAGGGTTACTCCACAAAGCGTTGCAGGATCGTGAGTAACTCCTTCAATTTGCGCTGGCTCTCTTTCGCGCTGCTTGCTCCTTCGATGCAGTGATGCAGGTGATCGTGAATGACTATTTCGGCAAAGGACTTGAGGGCCTTGCGCGCGGAAACGACCTGGGTCAGGACGTCCGGGCAATCCCGGTCTTCCCCGATCATGCGTTCAATCGCGGTAATCTGTCCCGCAATCTTCCTTAGACGGAGCTGAAGCGCCTTCTTTTCGTGCTCAGGATGCCGGTGGGTCTCGGATGCCATCAGGAAGTCATAGCCGCGTTAGGGACGCCTCGGAAGTTAATAATTGCCTACATGGGGCATGGGGGCATACTCCATGAATGATTTCCTTCAATGACCTCGTCCAGCAGGGAGCGGCACACGCATGGCTCTTCTTCCCGAGCGCCATTCTTTTGGGGGCACTGCATGGTCTCGAGCCGGGGCATTCCAAGACGATGATGGCGGCTTTCATTGTGGCTATTCGGGGCACCATCGCCCAGGCGGTGCTCCTGGGGCTTTCGGCAGCCATCTCTCATTCCTTGCTGGTCTGGGTGATCGCCGCCGTGGGGATGTATTATGGTAACCGGATCGATCCAGAAAAGACGGAGCCATGGTTCCAGTCGGTTTCAGCCATTATCATTGCGGGAATGGCCCTTTGGATGCTTTGGAGGACCCGTCGCGATATAAAAGCCGCCCACCATCATCACGCTCATGGGCACGGACACGATGAAACGCGGATGATTGATACAGGCCATGGGGAAGTGAAACTCGAGATCTTCGAGGAAGGAATCCCCCCCGTTTTTCGCCTCACCTTTTATCATCACGGTAAAGTGACCCGTCAGGATCCAGCCCAGGTATCGATCGAGACCCTGCGGGCGGACGGTTCCAGTCAGGTCTTCTTGTTTGTCCACAAGGGGCCATTCCTGCAATCGATCTCGGACATTCCGGAGCCCCATGAATTCAAGGTCAAGCTGGTCCTGAAACATGGGGATCATGCCCACTCTTACGATGAGCAGTTTGCCGAACAGGGACATCATCACGTTCACGAGGAGATCGAGGCAACAGGAACCGATTTTCAGGACGCCCATGAGCGGGCGCATGCCTCGGACATTGAAAGGCGCTTTGCGGGTCGGCCCGTCACCACGGGCCAGATCATTCTTTTCGGGATTACCGGCGGCCTCATGCCCTGCCCGGCGGCAGTGACGGTGCTTTTAGTCTGTCTGCAAATCAAGCAATTCACGCTGGGCTTTCTCCTGGTGCTGGCTTTCAGTTTCGGTTTGGCCGTTACCATGGTAACGGTCGGGGCGATCGCGGCCTGGAGTGTACACCATGCCGAAAAGAGATTTTCGGGCTTTGGTGATTTTATGCGCAAGGCCCCTTATTTTTCAGTGGTGATCCTGATGCTCCTTTCCGGCTACATCGGTTTTCAGGCCCTGCACGGCCTCCATCTTTTGCCGTAAATGCGGAGTGAACTAGGGGAGAGGCGACGACGCACCGAGACGAGCTATTTGTTCCTCGCGCGATAATCATCGTTCATTCCCTTTCCCTTGAGAATGAGCGGTCGATACTTCTCAACCCTTGACTCCCGGGTCTTGGACTGTTTGGGGGCGGAAAAAAAGATGAGGTAGCCTCTTTGCCGTCCCGGGGTCAAGGCCCGCCAGGCGGTTTTAAAGGTGGGGTCTTCGTCCAGTTTCTTTTGTAATTCTTCCGGAATGGCATAGTCCTCCGTCTTCTTGTAAATCACTTCGATGCCGGCTTTCTCCGCGGCAAGGGCTTCGTGGATATAGGTCTTTAAGGTAGGTTTCAGCGTCACGATTTCCCGGACGCAGGTGAACTTGATCCACCGTCCCGACTGCGTATTCGGCCCCGGTTTGATCAGGATGCGTTTGGGATCCTTTAACAAGGCGCCTTTCAAGATGCCGAGCGCGCAGGATTCCTTTAAACCATAGAGGATGATGATGTTTTTGTTCTGGAACGTGTAACAGGGTTTGCCCCACTTGAATTCCTCGGTCAGCCCGCAATCGAGGACGATTTTTCTCAACTCCTCCAATTCCTCCCGCCATTTGTTGGCTTTTTGCAAACGGGCGCCGACCTTGGGATTCAGTTTATATTTTGTCATGGGATATATCTCGTCCGGGCGGAGGAAGGAGGCTTTTTTCCATCCTGACGTGCGGGATGCCGACTTCCACAAATTCCGTGCCTGCTTTTTGGTAGGACATTTTTTCGTAAAAGCCAACTGCCGTCATGCGTGCGTGGAGACAGAGTTGGGTGAAACCGCGTTGCCTCAAATGATCTTCGAGGTACTCCAGCAGGCTTCTTCCGTGGCCTTTGCCCCGGCCATCGGGACTGATGGCCATTTGGCGAATTTTGGCTTCACAGGGGGAGAGGGGAACGGCGACGACACATCCGACCATATGCTCATTGTCATCAAAAAGGCCGAAATGAAGCTGCGTTTTCTCCACGCCGAGATCTTCATCGGCAAGGTCCAGGCCTAGGGGGAGACGCAGGATGGCGTTCCGCAGCATGCATTCCTGCCGGAAATCCTCGGAGTTGAAGGCAATCTCGCGAAAGATCATATTGAAGCGTAACCATTGGCAAGACCGCCAGGCAAGGGCTTGCGTTGGACGGCGATCGATCTCAGGATGAACGTCGGAAAGGCCACTGGCCTCTTTCCGTTCTTCCTATTTTTCAAAATCCGGGACAACCACGCCCGTCCCGCCCTGTAACGCCGATTCATGCGCGCAGAGGCCGGCGGCGGTCCAATTCGCAGCCGTAATGGCGTTGATCCAGGGCTCCCGCTCTTCCACGATGCTGCGCACGAATTCATGGATCAGGTGAGGGTGCGACCCGTGATGGCCGCCCCCCTGGCGCAGAGATTGGTGCGGATTTTTCGGATCAGGCACGATGCGCAACTCGGTGAACCGCCGGATGGCCTCCGGCAAGAGGTCGCGGCGGTCCTGCGGTGACACGCGTTCCACCGTTTGGAGCGACATGATGTCGGTGACAACCGGCAACTCGCGCTCAATATGCCATTCGAACGATTTTTTCTCGCCATAGACATGGAACGATTCGAGATATTGACGGGCTGTGTGAAAGAGAGACCGCGTCACTTCCGCTGCCAGTCCCTCCCGGCCAAGCTGGAAAATTGCTGTTTCAATGGGAAACGGGTTCGCGTAGGTCCGATGCAGTTCATCACGCATCACTCCTGAGCCCAGGCAGTGCACCTTCGTCGCGCGCGTGCGGGCCAGCGCCAGCAGCGGGGCCACGGCATGGGTGGCGTACCACATGGGAGGCAGCCCCATCCAATAGTCGGCCCAGCCTTCCATGTCCTGGTAATGCGCGCCGCGCAGGAACTGGATGCGCCCAAATTCACCCTTCTCGAGCATCTCCAGCGCATGGAAAAAATGGTACGTGTAAACGGCGGTCTCCATCATCATGTAGTTTTTGCGGCTCGCCTTTTGCGCGGCGACGATTGCATGTAAATCCGCCAGCGACGTGGCCATGGGGACGGTGCACGCGCAATGCTTGCCGGCCTTGAGGGCGGCCAGGGTCATCTCCGCATGGGCCGGAATGCCGGAGAGAATATGCACGGCGTCGAAGTCCGGGGAGGCGAGCACATCCTCGAAACGCGTAAACCGCTCCGCGATCGTGAACTTGTCGCCATACGTGTTGAGCAGGGATTCGTCCCGGTCACAGATGGCCACGCGGCCTACGTCCGGATGTTCCAGATAGATGGGAGGAAAGACCCCGCCAAAATGAAGCCCGACGATGACAATATTGATTTTTTTCATGTAAAAGGTGGCAGTTGTTTTCAGTCATGATGAGTCAGATGCCTTGAAATGGGAATTGATAGGAAGGAAATGACATGTAGAATCGGGCAAGATGGGTTATTTGCGCTTTTCCCTTGAACGCAACCGTCGGTTGGAGACAGCCAACCAAAGCCATTACGGTGAGCCCACGCTGCATCCGGATCGCCGGATGCGCACACACGACCTGGTTTTGCTGGTGAAAGGATCGTGGGAAATACGGGAGGAGGAAACGGTCCATCTTCTCGGTCCGGGTGACGTAGTTGTTCTTTCCGCCGGCCGCCACCACTATGGCACTGTTCCCTGTGGTCGGGGGACGAGGACATTGTGGATTCATGCCTCCTCCGAGCCAGAGGATGCCTATCTGGAAGCTGCCCGGCTTCCAGATAATACGGAGACCACGGTCTACCTGAATCCGTTCATCGCGACGCGGGGTGACCCGCGCATTTACGCCCTCTTTGCCTCCATCGTGCGAGCTTACTGGTCGTCGTCAGCCACCCGTCGCGCCCTGGCCCGCGTCCTGTTTTCTGAGTTGTTGGTGGAGCTCTCCGCTCTCTCCCGGGCCGCTACGGATGCCTCGGGGAATTTGATCGATCATCTTGTCGATTATCTCGAGAAGCATCCCGAACAGTTTTTTGGTCTCGATGAGCTGGCGGCGCGCATCGGTGTCAACCGGCGCACGCTAACGGCCCGTTTTCGTCAGCGGACCGGCGAATCCGTGCACGCCTTCCAGACGAAACTGAAAATCCGTATGGCCGCCGCCGTCTTCGATCATCTGCCCGAGACCCGGATCAAGGAGATGGCGGGCCGGTTTGGTTTCCACGATGAATTTCATTTCAGCAAGACCTTCAAGGCCCAGATGGGGATTTCGCCCGCCTATTACAAACAACGACTTATCGAGGGGCCCTAAAAACAGGAGAAAAAGGCGCAAATAGGGATGCTCCAGTCTAGGAGCTGAGACATGTTTTCAGTTTCCCCTCCAAAAATATCCGCTCGGATTTCAGTTCCACCAGTGAGAGGGCTTGGCGAAAATATTCCGCCGCGGCCGCGGGATGTTCCAGGCGCGATTCAAATTCCCCCAGCACGGCATAATAAAGATAGTAATCCTTGAGTTTTTCCGCATCCGGGATCGCCGCTACGGTTTTGAGTCCCGCCGCCGGACCGCGCACATTCGCCACCGCCACCGCGCGATTCAGCGCCACCACCGGTGAAGTATCGAATGCCACCAGCCGGTCATAGTATGAAAGAATCTGCGCCCAATCGGTCGAGGCATAATCCCGGGCGGCGCAGTGGCAGGCGGCGATCCCGGCCTGCACGTGGTACTCGGTAATCTCGTTGCCTGTGACCGCGTGGGCGAGATGGAGGATCCCACGCGAGATCATCGGGCGGTCCCACTGGGCGCGGTCCTGGTCTTGCAGGAGCAGCAAATTGCCTTCACCGTCGACCCGGGCGGGCAGGCGGGCGCTGTTCAGGAGCATAAGCGCCAGCAGGGCGTGCGTCCGGGGCTGTCTCGTCAACGGGTGCTCCACCAGGAGTTGCGTGAGGTAAAGGGCCTCATGGCAGATATCCTCGCGCACCAGCCGGTTGCCGCTGGAAGCCTTGTAGCCCTCGTTGAAAAGCAGGTAAAGCGCCTGCAGTACACTCTCGAGCCGGCGGGTCAGATCCTCGCCAGCGGGGATTTCAAAGGGGATGCTTTCCTCGCGGATTTTCTGCTTCGCCCGGGTCAGCTGCTTGGCCGTGGCTGCCTCGGTGGTCAGGAATGCGCGACTGATTTCGGCCACGCTGAATCCGCAAAGCGTCTTGAGCGTGAGCGCCACCCGCGTCTCCGCGGGCACGAGCGGATGACAGCAAATAAACATCATGCGCAACCGGTCGTCTTCGATTTCCTCCGCGGCGAAGACCGGCGCATCCGTCCCGGGACGACTGCCTTTCATCTGGTGGATGATGGCGTCCTCCTTGTCGCGAAAGACCTTCTCGCGCCGGACCACATCGAGCGCCAGGTTGCGCGAGGCGCGCATGATCCACGCCGACGGATTGTGCGGCACGCCATAGAACGGCCATGTCTGCAAGGCCCGGGACAGGGCCTCCTGGACCACGTCCTCGGCCAGGGTCAGGTGCTCGACGCCGAAGATGCGCGTGAGCGTCGCCACCATTTTGCCCGACTCGTGGCGGAAGAGATGCTCCACCACCTGCGACACTTCGCCGGATGGTGGAGCCTCGTTGGTCATGGGAAGCGCCTAGACGCCTGCGCCCACGAGCTGCTTTTCGCCGAAGACCTCGCGGGCATGCGCCATCATCGGGCATTCTTCCGCGACCGGGCGAACCTCGACCGAGCCGCCGTAGGCGAGGGGAGGGCATCCCTGGGCGATCTTCACCGCTTCGTCCAGGCTGTCCGCCAGGATCAATGTATAGCCGCCGATCGTTTCCTTGGATTCGGCGAACGGTCCGTCCGAGACCGTGCGACCACCCTTGCCTGAAATGGTCCGTCCTTCGGCCACCAGGGGCTGGCCACCCTTCACAATGCCTTTTTCCGTCAGGCCGTCAAACCACGCCTTGATCGTGCCCATGCACTGCTGGAGTTCCTCGGGCGAGAGTTCCTTGTACCAATTACCGCTGCCGCGAAACAGCAGCAGATATTCCTGTTTTTCGTTGCTCATATTTTCCTTTGTTTAAGTTGTTACCGTCAATAGTACGACGAACGGCCCCATGACTTCAGGACATTTATTTTGGAACCTTTAGCCGGTCCAGGACGAAGGGGCAGATAAGCTGCGACTGCCCTTGGAGCGGCCTAACGATGCCGCGTGTTGGAACCGCGGGCGGAGGAGGGGAGGGGCGGCAGCATGGGGGCGGAGGGAGCGGTGGAGGGGCCGTCGGGATTGTCGGCGGCGGCGGCGGCATCGGGGTCGGAATGGGCCATGACGGGGGTGGCGCCATTGAAGTTGCCTTCGGCGGCCTTGAGGAACTGAGGGGTCTCAGGCGCCTCGCCCTTGTCCATGGCGAAGAGGCGGCGCATGATTTCCTGGGCGATAGGCGCCGTGGTGGTGCCGCCCCAGACACCACCCTCGACGACGACGCAGACGACGTACTTGGGGGCCTCGAAGGGGCCGTAGCAATAGAACCAGCATTTGAGATCGCGGCGGATGTCGCCATTGAGGCGGATCCAGGCTTGGGCTGTGCCGGTCTTGCCGGCGATCGAGTAACCAGGAACCTGTGCGCGTGTGGCGGTGCCCTGTTCGACGACCTGACGCATGCCTTCCTGCACCGCCTTGAGGTCGGACGGCTTTACCCCAAGAGTGTTGTAGACTTGGGCCTCGGGAATCTGGGCAACGACGTCGCCCTTGTAGTTCTCAACGCGGGAGTAGAGCCGGGGCTGGTAGACGGTGCCGCCATTGGCGACGGAGCAGAGAAAGGTGGCCATCTGGAGCGGAGTGACGAGGACGAAGCCCTGGCCGATGGAGGTGTTGGCGGTCTGAGCGCGGCTCCAGTGGTCGGGGGCGTGATTGCGCTTGAGCCTCGCGGCAATCTCGGGTTCTTTCATCCACTCGGGGCCAGGCATGATGCCGGCGTCTTCATCGGCATCGCCGAGAAGGCCCCACTTGTGGCCGAAGCCGACGAGTTTGCCCATCGCGACGATGGACTCGATGCCGGCCCGGATGCCGTACTGGTAGAAGAAGACGTCGCTGGAGACGCAGATGGCGTGGACGAGGCTCATCGTGCCGGCATCGGAGCTATCGGAGTTATGGAAGAGGTGGTCGTCGATATAGATCGCGCCGGGGCAGTCGAAGTCGGTGTTGACTGTAACGTTCCCCGACTTGAGCCCGGCGAGGGCAACCATGATCTTGTAGGTGGAGCCGGGAGCATAGGTATGAACGGCGCGGTTAAAGAGGGGGTTGGTCGGGTCCTGGTTGAGGGCGTCCCAGTCCTTGGCGGTGATGCGGGGGATGAATTTGTTGGGGTCGTAGCTGGGGGTCGAGACCATGGCGAGGACGTCGCCGTTACGTGGATTCATGACGACGACGGCGCCGCGGCCGACGTCGGCATTGCGCATGGCGGTCTCGGCGATGTACTGGACCCGGGAGTCGATGGTGAGGAAAAGGGTGTTACCCATGGTCGGGTCGGTCCTCAAGGCGTCGAGTTTCTTGTCCTGAATGACGTAGCCCTGCGAGGAGACGCGCTGGAAGGAACTGCCGGGCTGACCCTGGAGCTGGGCATCCATGATCGCCTCGATGCCGTGGCGGCCGATGGTCTCATAGGGGGTGTTGTCGCTGGCGAGGTGCTCGTTGCGGTTCACCGGGGCGCCGACATAACCGAGGATATGGGAGGCGAAGGCACCGTAGGTATACTTCCGGGCGGGATTTTGGGAAATGCGGATGCCGGCGACGCCCATGTTGCGCTCCTCGAAATTGGCGACGGTGTTGAAATCGAGGTCGGTCATGTAGTGATAAGGGAGATCGCGATCGGTGCGGTAGTGCTCGCGGATGTCCTTTTCATTAAGCGGGGCGGAGAGGCCGAGGGTGTCCTTGATGGGGGCGATGCTCTCCTTGACGATCTGGACGATGTCGATTTCCGCCCGCTTCTTGCCGTCCTTGCTGTCGGGGAGAGGGATCATCGGCATGCGCCCACGGTGGCTCTGGGCGTAGTCGCGGCGGAGATCGTCGAGGTAGAAGTCGATGTCGAAGCTGGGACGGTTCTCGGCGAGCATGACGCCGTTGCGGTCGCAGATGGCGCCGCGGGCGGGGGCGATGCGGGTGCGGACGGTGGTCTGCGCCTCGGCATGCTGGCGGGCGGAGTCGGAATTGACGATCTGGACAGTCCAGAGCCGGGTCAAGAGGATGCCCATGGCGACCAGGATCGCGAGGGCGAGGACGGCGAGGCGCCAACCGGGCAGGCGTGAGACTTCTTCGTCAAACATAGCGTTGGGACCGGAACCGGTCGTTTATTTCATAAGCGGGTTTCCAGCCGGCCAGGCGGGGGAACAGGCCGGCGAGGAGGAAAAAGAGCGGATAAATGAGCAGATTGAGGAAGGAGGCAAAGGTGATCTTGCTCACGGCGGCCAGGGGCCAGTACCAGCGGCCTGCTTCAACGAGTGTGCAAAGGTAATCGAGGATCAGGTAGCCGAAGGTGCCGACCAGGACGAAGGCGAGGCGGAAGACCCAGTGGTGGGACTCGGGCTTATGAGTCTGGGTGAGGATAAGAGAGGAGACCAGGCAGAGACTGAGGGAGGAAACGCCGAGGCGGTGGTGATAAGAGGTGAGGTCGAGGAGGAGGCCCAGAAGACCGGCAACGACCAAGGCGCGGATATCACCAAGCTCCAGAGTGGCGTAGATAACAATAAGAGGGATGAGGGCCGAGCCGAAGCCGATGAAATTGAGAATGGGGAAGTGAGTGGGGAGGACCATCTGGGCCAGAAGGGCCAAGAGACCGAGGAAAAGGAGGTAGATAACGATGAGGACTTGCACGGCGGATAGGGAGAAGGCCGAACTTAGCGGGAATCGGCTGTCTTTTCCATGGATATCATCACGGTGGAGGTCTGAAAAAAGACCGGGCGGCAACTCGGAGAGAGTGCCGCCCGGTCAGGGGAGGAGAATGAATGAACTAACTGAGGAATGGACACGGAGGGGTTGAAAACGTTCAAAAAAGAAATTTATGGTAGGAGTTCCCGGGGGCTGAAAAGGGATGAAAACGGGGGCATTTCACCTCTGAAAAGAGGGGGGTGAAAGAACGTTCAAAAAAATTCAAAAAAAAGTTTGACGATTCAGTGGCGATCCTTATTGTCTGTCAAACGAGTGCAGAAGCCAGCCGTTACGCAAGTACGGTAAAGGCGGCTGGCCTCACTAACCGATAAGGTTGGTTGTTTCGATGGAGAGAAACAGCTAGCTGAATCACTAAACCAAGGAGATAGCGAATGAAATCCATACTGAAAGCATTTAGTGCGGTCGCACTCTCGGCCACTATCGTGCATGCCGGGACCGATCAGAAGGACCTCAAGAAGGTCATCGAAGATCAGGGCATTAATTATGTCGAAACCGCCCAGAAGGGCATCACGTTGAGCGGCTACGTTGACACGAGCTACACCACCCAGTTCGCTGGCGCTGGTCAGTACGCTCCTGCGGCTCCGTTCGCCACTAACCCGGCTGGCGGTCCCGTCAACACGCAGGGCACCATCATCAATGGTACCAATGCGGGCGCGAACATCCACCAGTTTGACACCAGCAACAGCACGTTCAACGTCAATGCCGTCAAGATCGCCTTGGAAAAGGCTCTTCCGGACAAGAACGAATGGGCCGCTGGTTTCCGTATCGACACCATCTATGGTTCCGATGCCAAGTACCTGAATGACACTGCGTTCAACGGCGCGATCAACACCTCCGGCTTCGCTCTCGAGCAGGCCTTGGTCAAGTTCCGCATCCCGGTCGGCAACGGCTTGGATATCTACATGGGCAAATTCGTCACCTTCCTCGGTTATGAAGTGATCGAATCTCCCGCGAACTTGAACTTCAGCCGTGGTTTGCTGTTCACCAACGCGATCCCGCTGACTCATACCGGCATCTATGCCGACTATAAGTTCAACGACAGCGTTGAAGTGAAGCTCGGTATCGTTGATGGCTGGAACAACAGCACGACGCCCTCTGTTGGCGTTGCCGCTGGTTCTACCGGTATCAATGATGACGGTGGTTTCGGCAAGGGTATCACTGGTCAGATCGCTTTGACCGCCCCTGGCAAGAACGCCACGTTGGCCAACTCCTTCATCGTTTCGACTCAGGGCAGCCCTGGCGTCGGCGGCGTGGGCGTGGACAATGGTCCCTTGGTTGTTTATGACATCTGGGGCAGCTGGCAGCCTACCTTCGTCAAGGACAACGCGCTGACCCTCGGGTTCAACGTTGACCTCGGCTACAACGGTGCTTCCGGATATCCCGGCGCTCCCGCCACTGCGGCTGGTGCTGGTCCGTTCGGCTTCCCGGTTCCCTTCGCCGCCAACGGTTCTGTCTCTGACAGCAACACGTGGTACGGTGTCGCGGCTTATGCCTCGTACAAGGTTACCAAGGTTGTCACCCTGTCTGCTCGTGGTGAATACCTCCACGAAGATGCCGCTTGGAACCCCAAGTTCGGTGCGACGGGCGTCAACAACGACGACTGGTCTGAAACCCTCACGGCTTCATTCAACATCTGGGACAATCTCTTGACCCGCGTTGAATATCGCTTCGACCACTACACCAGCGGCACCCAGATCGGTGTCTCCGGTGCGATCGACAAGGGCGCATTCTCGAACGAGAACGAAGTCTCGCTCAATGCCGTCTACTCGTTCTAATTTGATCGAATAGATTCTACGAAAACCCCGGGCGCCGAAAGGTTCCCGGGGTTTTCTTTTGTCTGGATGAAAAGATGAAAAATTCCGGAGGATGTAAAAAATGAAAGAAGAGTCCCCGTTGAAGACCTTCACAAAAAGAGAGCTGTGAAGTGGGTTCCCGGTGACGAGAATTGATTGGAGTGAACCTGGAGAAGCTGGACCAAGTGTGACGTCCAAACGGACGGTTGCGCGATTTGGCGCAGGCAAATGTGCAGGAAGTGCTCACCTTGCGGACGATGAAAAGAACTTCTCAGAGAAGAGCTTGAATGGAAGCTTGTGTCTGGCATGGACCCTGCTTAGATATGTCACTCCGTATTCGTACGCGAGTTGAACCCACATTAGACAGAACCCTTTAAGGAGAATTTTCCCATGTCCCTGCGTAAGCTCGAGGCAATCATCAAGCCTTTCAAGTTGGAAGAAGTCAAAGAAGCCCTGACCGAATTGGGCATCGAAGGCCTGACCGTTAGTGAAGTCAAAGGCTTTGGCCGTCAAAAGGGCCATACGGAAATTTATCGTGGCAGCGAGTACACCGTCGACTTCCTGCCCAAGGTGAAGATCGAAGTTGTGCTGCGCGAGGACTTGGTCCAGCGCGCCATTGAGACAGTCCAGAAGGCAGCCAAGACCGGCAAGATCGGCGACGGTAAGATCTTTATCCTCCCGATCGAGGAAGCGGTTCGTATCCGCACTGAAGAGCGCGGCGAAAAGGCCGTTTAATTTTCAAGGCATCGTTGCGTCTCGCGGCGATGTCCTTTCCAGATTTCATCGTTGGCCTGCGTTGCGGGCAACAGCTTGTGCGCAACTTTTTGTGACACGCGTTGTTTTTCAACGTGTGACTCGAAATGGACGCCAGCCTTTGCTCAAAAGGCGATGAAGAAGATCGTTTTGACGTTCCTCATTTTACTCCAGCTTGGTACAGGGACCAGGGGAGAGGAGAATCCGCTTATGCATCTCAAACCGCAACATCCCCGGCTGCTGGTCACGGATACCACTTGGAAGGAATTGCAGGCCCGGCGGGCGAAGAGTCCGACCCTCGACCTGCTGTTGCAGAAGATGGAGGTTGATGGCCGGACGCTGCTCAGCGCGTCGTCCTTGGAACGCCAACTCACCGGACGGCGACTCCTGGAGATTTCCCGCGAAGGAGTGAAGCGCATTGTCCTGTGGAGCTTCGATTACCGGCTGACGGGCGACAAGGCCTTCAAGGACCGGGCGGAGCAGGAGATGCTGGCACTGTCTGCCTTCACGGATTGGAATCCAGGTCATTTTCTCGACGTTGGTGAAATGACGACAGCGATGGCGATCGGCTACGACTGGCTTTACGACGATCTCTCACCCAGCTCACGTGCGGTGATCCGGCAGGCGATCGTGGAGAAGGGATTAAAGGCGGGCCTTGATCCGCAGGATCCGCATAACTGGTGGTACCACCGCGACAACAATTGGAATGCAGTCTGCCTTGCGGGTATGACTCTGGGTGCCCTTGCCGTGGCGGAGGATGAGCCGAAGTTGTCGAAACAGATTTTGGAACAGGCGCGGACCTATAATCCGATCGGACTGAGTCCCTATGCGCCGGACGGCGTCTATCCGGAAGGGCCTATGTACTGGGGTTATGGAACCACGTATGAAGTAGTCCTGCTGGCCGCATTGGAATCGGCGTTGGGCACGGACTGGGGGCTGGGAAAAAGTCCGGGCTTCATGAACACGGCGGCGTTTCCCATGGAGGTAACGGGGCCGACGGGACTGGCGTTCAATTATTCGGATGCAACGGAAAAACTGGGCGTGGAATCGTCGCTCTTTTGGTTCGCCCGGAAATTAAAGCAGCCGGATATTCTCTATTTCCAGCACCCGAAATTGGAAAAACTACTCGCGAACAAAACGCCGATCAAGCCGAACAGTTCCGGCGACCGGTTGTTGCCGCTCCTGGCCATTTGGGCGGGTGATCTCGAGAATTATCCCGCACCGACCAGGCCGGGGAACTGGTTCCGGGAGGGGATCAATCCAGTGGCGGTCTTCCGGAGCTCATGGTCGGATCCTGATGCGCTTTTTCTGGCGCTGAAAGGTGGAACAGCCTCAGCGAGTCATGCCCATATGGACGCCGGCTCGTTTGTCCTGGACGCTGATGGTGTGCGGTGGGCGAAGGACTTGGGCATGCAGGATTACGAATCATTGGAGTCGAAGGAAGTGGGCCTTTGGAACAGCGCCCAAGATGGGGGCCGCTGGAGTGTCTTTCGACTGAATAATTTCAGCCACAATACCCTGACGATCAATGGACAACTGCATCAGGTGAACGGACGGGCTGACATTATTCGCTATTCGGGTGATTCCGCCACGCCGCATGCTGTGGTGGACCTTACGCCGGTATTCGCCGGGCAGGCTGAGACAGTCTTGCGCGGATTCAAGATGTTGCCGCACCGGCAAGTGTTGATCCAGGACGAGCTCACGGGACTCAAACCGAACGATCTTGTGCGCTGGGCGTTCGTGACCCCTGCGGACGTCAAGGTGGACGGAGATCAGGCGACGCTGACCCAGAAGGACAAGACGTTGCGGCTCGCCTTGGCCAGCCCCGCCGAGGGAAAATTTGAAGTGATTTCCGGGGAACCACCGGCGGATGGTTACGATGCACCGAATCCCGGGACCTCGATCCTGATCGCCAACCTCCGAGCGCCGACATCGGGCAAGCTGACCATTGAAGTCCTGCTGCAGCCGGGTGAAGCGCCCCTGTCGGTGAAGACGCTGCCAGTGACGCCATGCGAAAGTTGGTCCGCGCCATTGACGACCAAAACTCCTTGATGCCGGGATGGGGGATCGTATATTGTTACAGGCCCTCATTTACGGGTCGTTAGCTCAATGGTAGAGCAGGCGCCTTTTAAGCACTTGGTTGCAGGTTCGAGTCCCGCACGACCCACTCCCCTCTGAACACGTCGGTTCAAGGGAATTCAATGCCCGGCCAAGCTGCCTGGTACCAGCCAACAAGATTTTTTTGGCAGAGTGCGATTCATGGAATCAATCCGTCCTCACGACAAAAAGAAAGCGGCGGTGAGACCGAGGTCCCACCGCCGCCATCAACTGATTGGAGATAAACGAATGCCTGTTGCTTAGAACTTCCAGCCGAGATCGACCTGGACGCGCTGTGAAGCAGCTTGGTCGACGATATACTGGGTGGTTCCCGCGAGAGGTTTGGAACCAGGGGTCAAACCGCTGCCGCCGCCGAGGGCGTTATAGAGGTTGTTCTTGTAGTTCCAGCTATTGTAGTAGGTCACCGTGGCCGTCAGGTAATCGGTGAAGTTATACACGCCCTGGACCTTCACGCCCTGGACGTTCTCGTAGGAATTGGCGAAGTCGGTCCCGTTAGTGTTGGGATCGAGAGCACCGAGGCCAACCTGGCGGAATTCACCGAGGAGCGACCAGTCGCCCTTCTTCTTGTTTTCGCCGATCTGTTCGCCGATGGCCCAGGCTACGCCGTCAGCCAGGTTCTGATTCTGGGCGCGGATGGCAGCCTGTTTTGCAGCACCGAAGGCCGGAGCGGCCCCGCTCGGCACGGAAGGCATGAAACCATAGCCAGCTGCGCCGCCGCCAGGAGCGAAGGCACCGCCGGGTCCGAGATAGACGTTTTGGATACGCTGGTTCGCCGTGACGTTCCAGTTGAAGTCCCAGTAGGTGCGGAGTTTTTGGCCGAGAACCTTATAGTCGATTTCACCGGGCGCGGAGACGACATTCAGGTCGTCAAACGCATTCGGACTATAGAAGACAGGATCAACACCGCTCGTGGCCGTACCAAGCGAGAAGCTGGGTACTGCAGGACCGGTTCCGGCGCCGTTTTCACCGTAGGGCACGTCGCCCGCATAGTTGGTGTTACCGCCACCAGTATACCAGGTGAAGCCGGGAACGACTTTCGCCGTGACATTGTCATTGATCTTCCAGGTGATCGGAATCTGGGTCGAAAGCGTGATCACGTCGCTGCCAGCATTTCCGCTGCCGAGGGTCTTGCCGACGCTTTCGTTGGTGTTGATGTAGATGTATTGACCCATGGTCAAGCCGATCGTCAACGAGCTGTCCGATCCCGTAGATGCGATCGCTTTGACATCTTTGACGTCCTTGGGATCCCGGACAGTAGAGCCACCGCCGAGCGGGATGGTCCAGCTGAACGATTCCGCGCCGCCTTCCGGAGTCAGGTCATCCGCCCAGACCATGTCGGTCGTGCGGTAGAGAGGGTTGGTGAACTTGCCTGCGACGAGGGTGGCCCAGTCGGTCGGCTTATATTGCACGAAGACCTTGCTGACGTTGATGCTGGCATCGGCGTATGAACCGCCGAAGCTCTGGTTGCCGGTATCCCCCGCGGTTCCGGAGCGGAGTTCAAAGCCGGCGGAGAGTTCGGGCGAGTAGGTGTACAACAGGCCGAAGCGGAGGCGATAACGCTCGCGATCATTCTCGCCGATCTGGTTTTGCAGGTTGAACTGCTGACTGATCGTTTCAAAGCGCAGGCGACCGTCTCCGTAAAATTGCAGTTTCTTGACGTAGTCGCCGATGGCCAGCTTGCTTGCGGCTGTCTTGGAATAGTCCTTGGTTTCGTCGGCCCGAATTTCTTCGGCTTCCTTGCCGGTCAAGACACCTTTCTTGACGAGGGCGTCAAGCAGGGCGCTGTCGGTCTGGGCCCGGGCGGCGACGAGGCCGAGGGCGAGCACTCCGGCGAGTGCGGTCATGCGTTTTAACATGGTTTTCATTCGATTCTCCTTGGGGTTCTGGTGGTTCGTCTATCCTGACTCCTTGATTTCATTCTGGCATGAGATGCTGGAGTGAAGTCAAGGAGCCCTCTTGTTTTGGGATAAAAAATTGGCGGGTATTTATTACGATTCGATGGCTTTCGTGAAACTTTAGTGAAACTTATTCGCGATTGGGCAATGTTTTAGAAGTCGTCGGGGCTTTTCCATATAAAGTCTATTGAAATACTATTAATTTGAGGAGAATACTGATTCAGGCAGGAATGTCAAAAATTTTTTGAAAAAAAGAGAATGAAAGCTCTTCTTTTACGCAAGCGACTTACAATCAATATCTTGGGAATTCACACAATCTGTAAATGCCGACTTTAATGCTTGAAGCGGATCGCTTTTTGGCAAAAATTCGTGGGAAATGAAGCCGCTGTAACCGGTCTCGATAATGGCCCGGTAGATGGCGGGATAATGAAGTTCCTGGGTGCCATCAGGCTGGCCGCGACCGGGAACGCCCGCCGTATGATAGTGCACAAAATGGGAGTGATGCTGACGGATCGTGCGGATGACATCACCTTCCATGATCTGCATGTGATAAATGTCATAGAGCAATTGGAAGGCGGGCGAATTGACGCGTTGGCAAAGCTCCACGCCCCAAGCGGTATGGTCGCCCTGGTAGTGCGCATGATCGACTTTGCTATTCAGGAGTTCGAGGGCGAGGACGACGCCGGCATCGGCGGCGACTGGCGCGATCCGGCTGAGCGTTTCGGCGCAAATGATCGAACCGGTTGCATCGTCGAGAGCGGGCGCACGGTTGCCGGCGAAACAGAGGACAACGGGAATTTTCCACTGGGTGGCCTTGGCGATGCTGGCGCGGAGTTCCTTCTCGATGCGCGAGGCGTTTTCGAGGCGGTTGAGTCCATTCTCGATGGAGGTGTGCCCGCCGATGGCGGCGATGGTCAATCCGTGCTTTTGCGCGAGCGGCCAGAGGGATTCGTCGATGAGGTCGACACCCTCGTAGCCGATTTGGGCCGCACCCGCGAGCAGGGCATCGGGTTCCACTCCCCGGTTGGCGAAGCACCACCAGGAAAAGGACTGGCGCAGCGCGGGCATCTTACTTCTTGAGGATGCCAGCCCAGTCGAAGATCAGGCCCATGGTATTGGCGCGGTCGCGGTTGGCGGTGAGGTAGGCCTCGGCGCAGTCCTCGGGAGCGAAGACATGCGAGGTGAGACCCTTGAGGTTGAAGCGCCCACTGCCCGCCAGGCTGAAGAAGAGCTGCAGGATGGTGGCATCGTGCCACTCGGCGGTATTGTGGCCATCGTGGGCTCCCACGATGGTGATGCCACGGGTGATGACGTCGAGGGTGAGGGACTGGCTGGCAGGACTGCCGGTGTCGCCAAGGACCACAACTTTGCCGCGGTCCGCTGCGAGGCCGAGCGCCGCGGAAAAGACGGTGGAATTGCCGGTCGAATCGATGATGACCTTGGGAAGTTTGCCATTTCCGGCCTTGAGGATTTCCTCGCGGGCCTCGGTGATCGGGGCGGTGATGACGGCAGTGGCACCACCAGCTTGCGCGAGGGGCAGGCGGTTCTTGGCCGGATCGACCACGATGATCGGCATGGTCCCGGCGGCATTGGCCCAGCGGATCGACATCTGGCCGATGGGACCGGCGCCGATGATCATCACGCTGTCGCCGAGGCGATAATCGGCCGCACGCGCGCCCATGAAACAGATCTTGGCGAGCGAGAACCAGACGGCGTGCTCGAAGGGAATACCTTCAGGAATGAGATAGCAGGCCTCTTCGCGCTCGACGGCGTGGGAGCGGTGCCCCTGACGGAATGCGACACGGTCACCGACCTTGAGGTTGGTCACGCCATCGCCGACGGCCTCGATGAGGCCGACGGAAGTGTAGCCGGGATAGAACGGATATTTGACCCAGTTGTCCCAGTGGGTGCCGGGATCAAAGAGGCGGTTGTAGCAGATGTTTTCCGTGCCAGTGCTCATGAGGGAGAGCTGCGTGCGGATGAGGACGTGGCCCTTGCCAGGTTTGCCGGGATCGAAAGCTTCGATGAGGACTTGTTGCTTGGCAGGGAAAACGAGACGACGAGGCTGGGCAGTGGTCATGCCACCAGCCAAGGGAAGAGGGGGCCGCTTTCCCATTCAAATATTTGGCGATTCTTTGTGATTTTTGGCTGCCGGAAATCAGGATGCCTCTGAAAATAGCTTGATCGGCAGGAGGGTAGCGGCGAGTTTCTTATAAATAACGGCGATGAAAAATCTGGCAGCATGGGCGCAGTTTGTCACGCGGCGGGTGAACGGACCGCCACTGGTTTTCCTGAGCGGCATGCGCCACGTGGTCGGGCGCGGGGTCTGTTGCGTGAAGCATTCACACCAGGCTTTTGAGATCGTCTACCACCCGAGAGGCAAGGGGATCACGCGGTTGGGCAAGGAGAACCGGCCGGTGAAATTTGACCAGGGCGATGTGGTGGTCTATGCACCGGACCAAATCCATGACCAGGTGATGGAACGGGAAGGGGAGGATCTCTGCATCGCGATTGCCCTGCCGCGCGGAAGGCACAAAGTGCCGGAAGCCTGCTTCAGCGTGCCGAAGGTGGAGGACGCCTCCATTATCGAGGACATCCGGCTGTTGTCGCGGGGCGGGGTGGGACTCGACCCGACCGAGCAGGCGATCTTCAACCTGCGGGCGACCTCGACGTTGTACGCGCTGGTGCATCTGGCCTGTGCGCGTGCCGAGGAAGGACGCGACAGCACGCAGGATCATGTGCTGAAAGCGGAGCACTATATCCGCGACCATTTCGCGACGATCCAGGCTCTGCCTGAAGTCGCGAAGGCGATAGGCATCAGTTACGACCACTTGCGGCATGTCTTCAAGGCGGAGCGGAAGCGGAGTCTCGTGCGCTACCTCAATGACGTGCGGATGGAGCGGGCGAAGACGCTGCTGATTCATTCGCGGCTGCCGCTCAAGCAGGTGGCGGCGATGTGCGGGTTTGCGGATGAATATTATTTTTCCGCGGCCTTTCACCGCTCGGCGCAGATGCCGCCGGGGCGGTACCGGGCAACTTTGAGTTAGTGCGTCGGGGATCGTTAACGGAAAATAAATTTCCAGATGCCTTCGGGCGCGTGGACGCGGACCATGGCCATGCCGATGAGCGGCAGATGCACACCTCGGCGGTAGGCGACATAGCGGCCGCGCCAGTTGGGACGGTACTTGCGCTTGAATTCGAAGAGCGATTTGTAGCCGTAGATGTGATTGAGGTTCTCGAAGAGGAACTGGACCACTTTTTCCTCCGCGACGAGACGGGAGGGGGATTTTTCGGTGTTGGCCATGGGAGCCATGCCGAGATTGATGCGTGTGACGCCGATGGAGTTGAAATGGTGGATCGACTCGATAAGGATGAAATCCATCACGTTGCGGGTATGAGGCAGGGTACGCATGAGGTCGAGCGCGCGGCCCTGGCCCTTGGCGAATGGCCGCCAGGTGGCGAAAGCCATCGGCTGCCCCGAGGGATCGAGCGCGATCGCGGCGCCGTTCCGGCGAATGTCGTCGACGGAGAAGGAGCCCATGTCGAAGGTCATTTCCCGCGCGTGCTTGCATTGGAGCCAACGCTGGGAAATTGAAGCGAGATGGCGTTCGAGGGTTTCATCGACACCCTGTTTCGAATCGTACCATTGAAAACGGATGCCCCGGCGATGAGCGCCATTGCGCAGGGTGCGTAGGTTCTGGAAATCGTTGCCCTTGAGATGAAACTGATCGGCCTGCAGGCGGGCCCCCTCTCCGATCTTGAACATGGAGAGCCCGGCCTGCTTGTAGTAGGGGGCCAATTCCTCGCCTGCGGCGTAGAAAACGGGTTCCCAGTCATGGCGGCGGCAATGAAGGACAAAGTCGACAATGGCCATGGGACGCAGGTGCTCCGGCCCGATGGGATCCGCCAGGGCGACGGCGATGTCGTCGGTCAGGACGTAGGGCACAACGGCTTTTTCATCGGCGGTAAAGAGATAGCGTTTGTCGGGAAGCAGCGCATAGGCATCGGAGGGATCGTCGCCATGGAGTTCAAGGAGATGGCGGACTTTTTCGCGATTTTCGCCCCGGGTCCGGCGTTGTAAAAGGACAGGGCGGAAGGCGAGGAAGAGTCCCAGTAGGGCGATCAACGTGCCGCTGATGCACATGATGGAGAAGAACCGCGCGGTCTCGAAAGTCTCCGGCTGTTGGGTTTGCGAGCCCTGGGTGAATTCCAATTCCCCCGCTGTTTGAAAGCAGGCGATCCAGTCGTCGCTGCCGGAAGTCTCATTGCGAAGATCGTGCAGCCGGACCGTGCCGAAGATGAGCAGCAGGATGCCCAGCAGAGGACAGATGAGCACGGCGGAACGGACCGCCTGTCGGTCCGAGGACGCGACGAAATACCCGCGATGGTAGATCAGGAAGCCGATCAGGCCTCCGTTGATGAGGAATTCCGACCAGGCGAAAGCGTGGCCCAGGTGAAGAATGGGAATGATCGCAAGGGTGGCGATGGTGCAGACCCAGGCCGCGCGTTTGCCGCGGAGCAGGCCCGACGCGAGAATGAAGAGCAACACCGACAGGAGGAGGAGGCGGGCTTGCCGGCCCTCGGAAATTTCAAACGGGATTTCCGACACCAGTCCGGGAAAGAGAGCAAGGTTGTCCCGCCAGAACGAGGCGATGAGATTGACGACAGCCGAAAGGCGGACGAGCCAGACGAGCAGGACGATGCCCCATGGTGGATGCAGCAGCGACTTCGCCGCCGCGTAGGAGAGGGCTGTCTCGCCACCATCAACGGGCTGGGGCAATTCTTCCGGAGGAGGGGAGGACAAGTTCATGGTTTGCCGCTCAATTTTTTCGAGGTGGGCTCGTCCGGGACCAGGATCCAATGGATGCTGGCCACCAACTGGCGAATGAAAGCTTTGCGGTTGTCCTCGTAGCCATGGCCGGTGCCGGGGAAATCGAACTCCCGGTGCGGGGCGTCCAGGTTCTTGAGCCATTCCCGGGAATCGATGTCGTCTTCCTCGGCGTGCCATTGCACGACCCGCAGGGATTTCAGCGCCGGGGCGAAGTCGGCCACGCCAAACGTGCCCGGACCGGTGGGCAGGACGTTCATCTGGTCCTCGGTGCGGAGGCCGTAGCGACCGCGGCTGAGCATGTCGACCACCAACACTCCGACAAGGCCCGGTGGAGGATGGGGACCGCCCGCCATCGCGATGGACTGCGCGGCGCCCATGGAATAGCCGCCGACAATCAGCGGCGGGGGATGATCGCCAAAACGGGCCCGCGCGGTCTGGGCGATGGAATAAATATCCGACTGTAAAATTTCGAGGTTGTAGTCTGTGTCGGCGTAATTATTCGAGTCGATACCGATCACTTCGTAGCCCTGCTTTTGGCAGGCTTGGGCGATCGCTTCCTCAAGGGTGTCCCAGCCGCCATCACCGGAGCCAAAGATAATGATTGCGGAGGTCTTGGCTCGTTGAGAGGGAAAGTTGAGGACAGTGTGAGGTCCGCGGATGAGCTTGACCGGTTGATCGTTACCACTGGAGAAGGAGATATTCGACGAAACGGAGAGATGCCAGATGACATAAACACCCCATGCGCAAATCCCGACGAGGAACACCTTCTTAATCACCAACTTAAGACGGGTAAACGGGTCAGTCGGTTTCTTAAACGTTCGTCTTTATGAGGGTAAATTTCGATCAGAGCGAAACGAATGATCGCTTTTTGTTTAGTCCAAGGTCTGGCGGTAGCGCTTTACGCCGATGGTGACGGCGATGACGGCAAAGAGCGCGATGGGCCAGATTTCGGGGGCGATTTCCCAGAGGCCATTGCCCTTGAGGAGAATGCCGCGGGCGATGCGGAGGAAATGGGTCAGGGGCAGGATTTCGCCGACGGCCTGGGCCCAGAGCGGCATGCCCCGAAAGGGAAAAAGATAGCCGGAAAGCAGGATCGAGGGGAGGAAAACGAAGAAAGCCATCTGCATCGCCTGGAGCTGGTTTTGCGCGATGGTGGAAAACATGATGCCCATGGCGAGGTTGGCGGCGATGAAGACGAATGCGGTAATAAGCAGGAGCGTCACGCTGCCGAGGATAGGAACACCGAACATGAAGTGGGCCATCAGGAGGATGAGGCCGAGCTGCAGGTAGCCGACGACGATGTAGGGCACGATTTTTCCGACGAGCACCTCCAGGGGCCGCGTCGGCATGGAGAGCAGATTTTCCATCGTGCCGCGCTCGCGTTCACGCGTGATGGCCAGGCCGGTGATCATGACCATGGTCATGGTAAGGATCACGCCCATGAGGCCAGGAACGATATTGTACTGCGTATTGATCTCGGGGTTATAGAGTGAATGCACCTGGAAATCGTAGGCACCGGTGTTGCCGTTGAGAAACGCGAGGGAACCCTTGAGATCATTTTGCAGTGCGGTGGTGAGCAGCGCGTTGAGCGAGCCGAGCGCATAACCGGTCGCGCTGGGGTCGGTCGCGTCGGCTTCGACGAGGATGGCGGGTTTGTCGTCGCGCAGCAGGTCGCGGGAAAAATTCGGCGGGATGCTGACGACGAACTGGACGTCGCCCCGGGCGAGGGCCGCGCGTCCTTCGGCATCGGTCTTCAGGATTTTTTTAAAATCGAAATAGGTTGTGTTCTTGAGCGCGTAGAGAATCGTGCGGGCCTGAGGGCCGTTATCGCTCATGATGATGTCCGTGGCCAGGTGTCGCGGGTTCACGTTGATGGCAAAACCGAACAGGATGAGTTGCAGCAGCGGGATGCCCATCATCATTGCGAAGGTGAGCCGATCGCGGCGCATCTGGATGAATTCCTTCAGGACGATGCCCTTGAAACGCTCGACAGAAAATTGGGGCAGCAGGTTCATTTGTTGGCAAAGTTGTCCTGGGATTTTTCCATGAGATGGATGAAGACGTCTTCCAGCCCTGAGGGAATCTTCTCCCACTGGTACGGAGCCTTGCGGAAGGGGGCAATCGCTTTTTCGAGAGCGGCCTCATCGTCCCCGCTGACATGCAGCATCGCACCGAAGGCGACGGCCTGTTCCACGCCCGGCTTTTCGCGGAGTTCGGCGGCCAGCTTGATGAGGTCAGGGCCGTGGACCGACCAGGTAGTGAGGCCGACATCGTCAATGACTTCGGAGACCGTGCCATGGGCGAGAAGGTTGCCATAGGAAATGTACGCAATGCGGTTGCAACGCTCGGCCTCGTCCATGTAGTGCGTGGTGATGAGAAAAGTCAGTCCCTGGGTGGCCAGGATTTGAATCTGTTCCCAAAAATCGCGCCGGGCCTTGGGATCGACGCCCGCAGTCGGTTCATCGAGCAGAAGCAGCTTGGGCTTGTGGATCAGGCACGCGGCGAGGGCCATCCGCTGTTTCCAGCCACCGGAAAGCTGTCCCGCCAACTGCTTCTCACGACCGGCAAGACCGAGTTGCTCGATGCTTTTCTGTACGGCCTCTTTCCGGTTTTTCATGCTGTACATGCGCGCGACGAAATCGAGGTTCTCGGCGATGGTCAGGTCCTCGTAGAAGCTGAACCGTTGTGTCATGTAGCCGACCTGCGTCTTGATCCATTCGCTGTCCTTGATGACGTCGTGGCCGAGGCAGGTGCCGCTGCCTGCGTCGGCGCGAAGCAGGCCGCAGAGCATGCGGATGAAAGTCGTCTTGCCGCTGCCATTGGGACCCAGGAAGCCATAAATCTCGCCGGTGCGCACGCGGAGGTCGATGTTGTTGACGACCGTGCGCTCATCGAACTTCTTCGTCATCCCCTTTACGTCGATGGCGAAGTCGTCGGCCATAAGCTATTTCCCAAAAACGACGTCGACCGGCTGCCCGGGGTGAAGCTTGGCCGCGGTCTCGGGCGGAAAATCGACCTCGACCATGAAGACCAGTTTGCCGCGGCTTTCATTGCTGTAGATCACGGGCGGTGTGTACTCGGCGTGCGGAAAGATGTAGCGGAGCGTGCCCTTGAACGGCTCGCTGAGACCGTCGACATAAACCAGGGCCGGGTCTCCGGGATGGACGAGACCGATCTGGTCCTCCGGCACGAAGGCGCGCACTTCGACGTTCTGCGGCGGCAGCAACTGGATTACCGGATGGCCCGCCTCGACCCACTCGCCTTGCCGGTAAAGTGTATCGAAAACCAATCCGGCCTGTGGGGCAACCTGGGCCTTTTGATTGTAGTTCCATTCGGCCTGCGCAAAACGTTTGTTGTCCTGGTCAAACTGCGATTGGGCGAGCTGCAAATCACGAATCGAGGCGGAACCCGGCGTCAGGCTGAGCTTTTTCTGCCGATCCAGGTCCTGCTGGGAAAAAGTCAGCGCGGCCTGCGCGTGTTCGAGTTCCGCCTTTTCCACCGTGCGATCGAGTTCGAAAAGTGGCTCGCCGACTTTGACCTGGTCCCCCCGCTTTACGTCGAGGGTCTGCAGAGGTCCGGACAATTGGGAGGAAACATAGACATATTCACCCTCGACGTAACCCTGCACGCGCACCTGGCCGGAACGTCCGCATGCGGCCAGCAAGGAGGCGATGAGAACAAGTGCGCCAAGACGACGGAAGGGAAAGGAGGGAGTCATGGCATCGAATGGTTCCTGATAAAACCTAGCATCTAAACATGGTCGCTGCATTTTTCTCAAGAGCCAGAACGGATTGAAAACAAAATACATTTCTCCTTGGCTGCCGGGGACTTTTCGGCCTAAGGATAGACATGGATTCGCCGTTCTCCGATCCCGCCTTTTGGAGCCGGCTCCAGTTCGGTTTTACGCTGACTTATCACTATCTTTTTCCGCAACTTACGATGGGCCTGGCGTGGTTTATCGTGTTTTGGAAGTGGCGGGCATTGCAAACGGGGGATGAGAAATACAACCAGGCGGTGCGGTTTTGGGCCAAGATTTTCGGCCTTAATTTTTCGGTGGGCGTGGTCACCGGTATTCCGATGGAATTTCAGTTCGGGACCAACTGGGCCGGTTTCACCCGGTATTCCGGCGCGGTCATCGGGCAGACGCTGGCGATGGAAGGCATGTTCGCCTTTTTCCTGGAAAGCGCATTTATCGGCGCGCTCATCTGGGGAGAGAAGCGGCTGGGGCCGCGCTACCATTTTCTCGCGGCACTCGGCGTCGCGACGGGAAGCTGGTTGTCCGGCTACTTCATCCTGGTCACGAATTCCTTCATGCAGCACCCGGTCGGATACCGGATCGAAGCGGACGGCTTGCTCGGTATCTCAAGCTTGAGCGCATATCTCCTGAATCCATGGGCAATGGTCCAATTTGTCCACAATCAAACCGCGGCGGTGGTGACGGGGTCGTTTGTGGTCTCCGCCGTGGGCGCGTTCTATACACTGCGTGGTGTGCATGCGACGCAGGCGCTCCTGTATCTGCGGGCCGGGACGCTGGTGGCGTTGATCGCCTCGTTGCTCGTGGCGTTCCCGACCGGCGACCAACAGGCGAAGGCAGTGGGCAACGACCAGCCCGTGACACTTGCCGCGATGGAAGGAAAATTCCAAGGAGGTTCGATGGCGGGCGTGAGCATGATTGGGCAGCCCAACGTCAAGGAGCGTCGGCTCGATAACCCGATCGAGGTCCCCGGCGCATTGAGTTTTCTCGCCTACGGCACATTCGAGAGTTATGTCCACGGCCTCGATGAATTTCCCGAGGACACCTGGCCCGACAACATTGAACTGCTCTATTACTCGTTCCATCTCATGATCACACTGGGCACGTTGTTCATCCTCATCATGGGCTATGCGACATTCGAGAACTGGCGTGGCAAGCTCTCCACCAATCGCGCGTTGCTCTGGGTGTTGATGCTCGCATTTCCGTTTCCTTACATTGCCAACACGCTCGGCTGGATGACGGCCGAACTGGGTCGCCAGCCGTGGTTGATCTACGGCCTCTTCCGTACGCGCGACGGATATAGCAAGGTCGTGAGCAACGGCGATACGGTCTTCACCCTCATCGGCTTCACGGGGCTCTATTTCGTTCTTGGCCTGCTCTTTCTCTTTTTGGTCGGACGCGAAATCGCCCACGGTCCGGACGATGGGGATGAAAACAAGCTGGGACAGGAGCCCGCCGTATGATCGCGATCTGGTATGTCGTCGTCAGCTTCATGCTCATCACCTATGTGGTGCTCGACGGGCGGAATTTCGGGGCGGGGATGCTCCACTGGTTCGTGGCCAGGACTCCGCAGGAACGGCGTCAGGTTGTCGCTGCGATCGGGCCGCTATGGTCATGGCACGAGGTATGGCTGGTCGGGTTCGGGGGCACCCTGATGGCGGTTTTCCCACGCCTGCTCGCCTCGGCGTTTGCCGGTTACTACCTCGCGCTCTTCCTGGTCTTGTGGTGCCTGCTCCTCCGCGGAATGGCGCTGGAGGTCGGGGGCCACATCAACGACAAATTATGGCAGGGGTTCTGGGACTTCGTTTTTGTCGTCTCCAGTTTTCTGCTCGCCCTGCTCTTCGGTGTGGCGGTCGGTAATCTGGCGCGCGGCGTTCCGGTCGGTGCCGACGGAACTTTTTCGATGGCTTTCTTCACCCATTTCAAGGTGAAGGGCGATGTCGGCCTGCTCGACTGGTACACGATGTCGGTCGGATTTTTTTCGGTGGTCCTGCTCGCCGCCCACGGGGCGAATTATTTGACGCTCAAGACGGAAGGGCCCGTCCATGACCGGAGCTCGGCATGGGCCAAACGGCTTTGGTTCGCGACTGTGCCACTTTTTGTGATCGTCTCGTTCGAGACCTGGAAGGTCAGGCCCGAACTCGTCGCCCACAGCTTGCAAAATCCAGCTTCATGGCTGGGGCTGATTGTCATCCTCGCTTCTGCGGTCGCTATGGTATTGGGCTTGAAAAAGTGGAATGAAAAAAGGGCGTTTCTTGGCGGAAACTTTCTCATCGTGGGTTTGCTGGCGACTGGTGCAGCGGCGATTTTTCCGGTCATGCTCTTCTCGACCATCGCACCCGAGTTTTCGCTGACCGCCTACCAGGTCGCTTCCAGTCCGAACAGCCTCTTCCTCGCCGCCTTCTGGTGGCCGATGGCCCTGATCATGGCCGCCGGCTATTTTATTTTCATCTCCCGCCGCTACGCCGGAAAAGTCAGCGTCAAGCGCGACACCCAGGGTTTCTACTGAAACCAACCTGGTCAGATTTGCGGGGACGGCAGCGCGTTGGGAAAAAGCTGGGTGACCGTCTTAAGAAAGGTATCGAGGGTGACCGGCTTGGTCAGGTAGGCCGTGACGCCCAACTTGCCACATTCCTCAATGTCCTTGGAGTGAAGCGAGCCGGTCATGACAATCACCGGAATCTCCTGGAGCCGGGGCTCCTTTTTCATCCGTCTCAGGACATCGATTCCCGACAAGCCGGGCAGGTTCAGGTCCAGAAACACGGCCAAGGGAAGAGGCGATGCTGCCAGGAGAAATTCGAGGGCTTCCTTGCCGTTGGCGACGACGGTGATGCATTCGTCGATCTTGGCGCGCCCCAACTGGTGGGTAAGGAGATAACTATCGAGGAGACTATCTTCGACTACCAGAAGCTTCGTTAAATTGCCCGTTTGCATCGGAAGTTCCGCCACATCGCGCGACTGCCTCGACCTCCTTAGTTTGACTTGCGGCGGCGGCGAGTCAAGCCGATGAGAAAGCCCAACGTCAACGCCGCGCCGATGCAGAGAAGGGGATTTTCCGTGACATAATCCCGGCTGTAGCCGACGAGGTCCTTGAGTTTTCCTTTCACCAAGTCGAGCTCTTCGCCGCTTTCTTCCTGGACATGACCGGCGAGGTCGCGGAACTGGCCCTTGGCCTTGGTGGCATGAACGATCGCCGTGCTACCGAGATCATTCACCGCATCAATGGCGGTTTGTTTGAGACGCGCGACATCCTGCAGGGTCGCAGGAAACGGAGGAGAATTTCTGGTGGACATAATCCTCTAAAGCGCAGTCGTCATGCCAGTTTTGGAGGAGCCTCTCAACATGTTGATGGACAGCCAGATTCATTTTCTCTTCCTATCGGTAACTGAACTTACGGTGTCGAAAGACCGTCATTTGCATGGTGGGCATAAGACGGCCTTGCGGTTTGCGAAGAATGCGGCCAATCAACCTTGAGCGACAATCTATGACCACAGATGACTTTACTAGACCTATGAAAGCTCAAGGATCATAGATTGCCGCTCCAGACTAGATCAAACTAACGAGCCTTCTTATTGATGGACCTGACGGCTGCTGACACGGCTTCCACTCGAAGCGGCTGCCGTCGTGTGGCGCGTACTGGAAACATGGCTGGTACTCGCGACGCGCGGACCACCACTGCCATGGTAGGATGTATGAGAGACATTCGACGCATAGGAGCGGTGAGGGGCGTTGGAATAGTGATGATACCCATGATAGTAACCGCCGTTATAGTAGGAGACGGTTACCGGTGGCGGCGCGTAATAGTAGCCGGGATCATAATAGCCGGGACCGGCATACACGGGATAATCACTCACATATCCCGATGGTGCGCAGCCCACCAACAACAGCGGGAGAAGGATCAGGAGAAGAAAATAGGGTTTCATAAGTTTGCTCGGTTAGGATTGAGGAAAATTCTTTTCATTTAACGGGAGGGGGTGGAGGCGAAGAGGGAGAATTTATCTGGGGCATGTTGGTATTAGCCATCGGAGTGGTAGTCGAGGCTGTCGATGAGGAGGTCGTGGTTGTGGGCAAGGATGAGGTCGCTGTCGGTGTGGCGATACTGGTTTGCGGAGCACCGGGACGGGCCGTCGGCACCGAGAGGACAGGCTGGGGAGTATTTGTATTCACCGTTGGCATGGAGGTATTCGCTTGTGGCATGTGCGTATTCGCCACAGGCATTCCATTATTGGCCATTGTCATGTTCGTCGGTGCCGTAGGGACGGCCGGCGCGGTTGTCACTGGGGTCGGTGAAGGTGCCGGGGCCGAGAACGCGCGAATGACATTGAGAGCGAGCATGAGCACGATCGCGAGAAGAACGATGCGGTTTATATTCATGAGAAAAATCTCCAAGAGATAAAATGCATAGGACATGCCATCACGCGTTCGCAGAGGTAAACACCTCACGTTGAAAGGGATTCGCTTTTTGGTTCCCGCTCCCTTGTTTGCAGATTACGGCCATTCCGACCAGCAGGTCATGCGCTCTGCAAGAGCGCTACCGTGAAGCTTTATGCCGTGTCGGCGACTTTTGGACGCTGGCGGAGCCGATTTTCCGGGAGCGCGCTGCGCGTCGTCCCGATTCTTTCCGTGCGGCCTTCTTTGCGCTTTTGCTGGCCTTGCGTCCTCCTCCTGATTTCTCCCCGCCGCCAGTTTGTTTGTTCACCGTTTGCCACGCTCGCTTTTCGGCCACCTTCTTCGAAGTGCCGCGCTTTTCGTAGCTTTTCTCAATATGTTCCGCCTGGCGTTTCTGTTTGTCCGTATATTTGGCTTTGGATCCTCTGGGCATAGTCCATCTTTCTGCAAAAGACATGCCGGACTTTCTCCGCTCTCGCTAAGTCCTTCGGAAACGCCTAATTGGAAACGAAAGCGCAGGGCAGGTTTCGCGGTCCGGCCACGGGAAATCGTGCAGTTAGCCTCATGCTTTGAGGGCTAGTAAGGCAACCCGCAATTCACGAAATCAGCGGTCTTACCGGTGCCCGAACTTTAAGTCTTCTCGCTCCAAGAGCTTGGAGCCTGCAACGCTTTTTTGGCATGGTCGTGGCTGAAATGGGAAGGATGGTAGCCATGCCTTCCGCCAAGCGGCTCGGTCGCAAGAGATGGACTCTCCCTTGGGGCGTTCTCTCCACGACGCGACGAGTTGCGCTCCGGTGCTTTCTCGTCCTGGCCATCCTCGCCACGGTGCTTTGGTTTGTCGTGCCGATTCAATTGCGGAACTTTCTGAACCAAAAAGGCTCCGAACTCCCCGACTACGTTTGTCACATTGACGCCGTGCGCCTCGATCTCCTGCTCTGCGGCATCAACCTCGACGGCGTCCATCTCGTGAAACGCTCGGGCAAGATCCCCGTGCCGTTTCTCGACAGCCCGCGCGTCCACATCGCGTTGCAATGGCGGGAAGTCTTGCATCTCTCCTTTCGGAGCAACATCACGCTGTACCAGCCTGTCATCAATTTCGTGCAGGGGCCGACGGAGGCACAAAGCCAGCTGTTCCTGGAGCCAGTCTGGGTGAAGGAAGTGGAACGCCTCGTCCCCCTGCAGATCAATCGCTTCGAGGTCAGGCAGGGTGATCTCCACTACTACGAATTCGACGCCTCGCCTGAGATCAATCTCGAGATGGACCGCGTGGAACTCGTCCTCGATAACCTCACCAATAGCGCAAAATTGAAGACCGAGTTTCCCTCGACCGCCTCCCTCACTGGTCGGCCGTTCAAGCGCGGCGAGATGGAACTGCACATGAGTTTTAACACGGAAATCAAACAGCCGACGTTCAAGGACCAACTCCGGCTTAAGAACATCCCCGCGCCCGCGCTCAATGCGTTCCTGGCGAAATATGCGAGCGTCTACGCCAAGAGCGGCAATCTGGCCTTTTACTCCGAGATGGTCAGCCACAAGGGAACTTACAACGGTTACCTGCGGCCCTATTTCAGTGATCTCGCATTTGAACCGGTGCCCAAGGACCGCGGAGGCTTGGGCGCAATCTGGGCATCCATCATGAATGGAATCAAGGACATCCTCGAAAACGACGACAACATCGTCGCAACGCAAGTCCCCGTCAGTGGCGATTATAAGAATCCTGATATCGATTTTTGGACTGCCGCTTTTGGTCTGATTAGAAATGCTTGGTTTGAGGCATTGGCCCAAGGATTTCAACATCCAGAACTGGCCCCTGCCCCGGAAAAGCCCGCCAAGTGAATCATGCAACGTGCGAGCCTGCCTGGACATTGGCTCGCAGAAAGCGGCAGCAAGAACTGGGCATCAGACGGTTGGGATTATGCAAGCTGCTGCGCTCTTGAGAGTTAATTTATCCGCCGCTTTGTGGCATGGACTAAGCCCTTAAGGAATAGCATTCAACCTTCACCGTCTAAATTTATGGAAAACCACAAACCATCCGAAACTCGTGAGACCTTGCGCAAGGACGTCAACCGGCTCAAAGACAACGTTAGTCAGGTCATCCAGGACATCCGGAACCACGCGGCTGCCCATGTCGATGAAACCAAACAGCGCGTGAACAATGTGGTGGCCGCGACAAGGGAAAATGTCATGGCCCATCCCATGTCCCTGGTCGGTGCCGGGTTCGCCTTGGGGCTGTTCCTTGGGCTCAGGTTTCGGCGTTAATCCATTCGACGGCTTATCGCAAGGGGCGATATGCCATCGCAAATAAAGGGTACTTCATGACGATCTCCAACATTCACGACGTCAAGGAATGGTTCGAGGTGCTGCAGACCACGGAGCGCAGCCAGACCGCGGTCATGGTCCTTGATGCCGGCGGGCATAGCTCGGAAGAGATGAACACCCACGACAAGAGCGACCAAGTCCTGCTTGTGATCGAGGGGGAACTTCAGGCCGAGATTGGCGGCAAGAAGCGGACTATGCGGAGAGGCGATGTTTGTATCGTAACTGCCGGAACCCCTCACCGTTTTGAAAACAAAGCCCGGAGCCGCGCTGTGACCTTCAACGTCTACTCGCCGCCGGAATATCCCGCAGGCGAAAAGGGGTAAGCCATGAGATCCTATCTTTCCCACCTTTCCTGTCTCGCCCTGCTGGCGATCCTGCCGGATTCCAATCTCCTGCGGGCGGGAACCATCCATGCCACAATGTCGGTTGCGCCTGCCCAGCCGGGGAAACTCAACGGCGGGTACTACCTCCTCGCGCATGTGAGTGAAGAGGAATCGCAGGTGCAAATGCTGTTCCTCGTCAAGGACGCCCCGGACGAAATCAGCGGCTTCGGCAAGCAGATGTCGAAGACCGCCCACGAGACTGCCGAGGCCTTGGGACACCTGCGCGACAAATATCCTTCGGTCCATCTTGATCAAAATCCGCTGCCACCGATTGAACTCGATGTGCGGGCCTCCATTCGCGCGGACAAGGAGCAGCAACTCGTCGACGACACCAGCGGTCCTGAATTTTATCGCGCTTTCCTGGTCACCCAGATCGAGGCCGCCACCTATGCCTCGAATTTGGCCAGCGTTCTTTCGGAGCAGGAAACGAATCCGCAACGGGTCAAAGTTCTCCGCCAGATTGCCGCGCAGTGGCGGGCCCGGAGGGAGGAGGCGTTTCGCCTGTTGCGACACTACTAGGCGGCAGTACCGCCCTGAGGGCAGACTTATGATTGCTAAAATTGGAGCCGCCACGATCTCTTTCCTGGAGGAATTGAGCAGCCTCTACTGGCTGGCCCGGGAGACAGGTGCGGAATTGCTCGACCGGCTGGCTGTCCAGCGGTCGCCCTTTCGTCTCGCCGATTTTTTCTTCCAGACCAATCGCGTGGGTGTCGGGTCAGTTCCCATGGTCATGATGCTTTCGATTTTCGTGGGACTGACCATGGCGCTGCTGACTGGCTATCAGCTCCAGAAATACGGACTCGTCACCCTGGTGCCCTCGGTCGTCGCCATCGCTTTTACGCGGGAGATGGGGCCTCTCTTCACCGGAATTGTCCTGGCGTCCCGCATCGGCGCAGCCTTTACCGCGGAACTGGGCGCGATGATTGCAGGCGGTGAGGTCAACGCCCTTGAGGCGATGGGCATCGGTCCGTTGCGTTACCTGATCACGCCACGTTGGCTCGCTATTTTTGTCATGACGCCGTGCCTCTCAGTCGTCGCGACGGTCTCCGGCATCTGTGGCGGTGCCTTTATTTCCAATCTGCTGCTCCAGCTCGGCTACGGACATTTTTTCGACCAGGTCATGTCGAACCTTCTTGTGAAAGACATCGTGGCCGGGGTCTTCAAGAGCTTTGTCTTCGGCGCCCTCATCGGCCTCATCGCCTGTTACAAAGGGCTCGCGGTCAAGGGCGGTGCGGTCGGCGTCGGCATCGCCACCACGTCGAGCGTGGTGACCGCCGTCAGTTGCGTCATTGCCTTCGATTCCCTCATCAACATCTTCCTCGTCATTTTTTTCCCATGAACGACAAACCCTTGCTCGAGATGCGCGGCATCAAGCTCAAGTTCGGTGACAAGACCGTTCTCGACGGTGTCGACTTGAGCGTCCAGGCGAAGGAAGTCCTCGTCATCATGGGACTCAGCGGCGGCGGCAAAAGCACGCTATTGGGAGTGTTGCTGCGGCTCTTGGAACCCTCGGCGGGAAAGGTGATCTTCAAGGAGAAGGAACTGACGAAACTGCCCCGGCGCGAACTCAACAAAACGCGCACCCACATTGGCATGGTCTTCCAGAATGCGGCTTTGGTCAGCTCCATGACCGTGGGCGACAATCTCGCCCTCCCCTTGCGCGAGTTGTCGGATAAGAAGCCGGACGAGATCGACAAGGCCGTGGACGAGAAGCTCGACATGATCGAATTGAAAGACGCCCGGAAGAAACTTCCCGACGAACTGAGCGGTGGCATGAAAAAACGGGTGGGCCTGGCGCGCGCGCTCATGCTCGAACCCGAGTTGGTCCTGTTCGACGAACCCTCCGCGGGTCTCGATCCGATCGCCACCGAGCACATCGACGACCTGATCCTGGAACTCAAGGAAAAACACGGCGTCACCTCCATTGTCGTCACGCACGAGATGGAAAGCGCCTTTGCGGTCGCCACCCGCATGGCTTTTCTCGACAAGGGCAAAATCATTTTCGAGGGGACGCCTGACGAATTCAAGAAGTGCGACCAGGAGGTCATCAAAAAATTCCTGGCGCCCTATCTCGCCCACGAAAAAACGGAGAAAAAAACATGAACATTCACAAAAATGAAGTCACCACGGGCATCTTGGTGCTCGTCAGCGGGGCCATCCTCGTCGGCGTCCTGGCTGTGCTCGGCGCGCCGGGCCTGATCAAGCCGCTCAACACTTTCAAGATCTATTACGACAACGCGGGTGGCATCCGGCCCGGGGCGCCGGTGCTGCTGGGAGGACGCGAGATCGGAAAAGTCACGAAGATGGAGTCCCCCATCCCGCTCGATAAGCGCCCCGACGGTCATCCCGACTACGAGGTGGCCATCTACGTTTCCGTGGACCGCAAGGCCGAGGTTTACCGCGATGTGACGGTGAACCTGACCCAACAGACGCTCATGGGCCAACAGGTGATCGATTTCGTCCACGGCGATCCCATAAGCGGCCTGGCTCCCAATCACACGGAATTTGCCGGCGCACGGGTGCCCGATCTCTCCGAGTCGGTCTCCAATCAGGTGAAGCAACTGACCGGCCCCGGCTCGGATTTGGCTGAGACCTTGCGCAACGCCCACATCTTCATGGACACGCTCAACCATTCGAAGGTCAAGGAAACGATCTCCAACGCAGAGCAGATGACCGACACCCTCAAGCGCGAACCGTGGCGTTTGATCTGGCCGAGCACGAAAGACTATGGAAACGGCGATGACAAGGAGAAGGAGCCACCGCGCAAAAAGCCGCCCGTGGGTCCAGCGCCATCGAAAGCCGCACCAACGCAGACTCAGATACCCCCGCCTCATGGCGGTGCCACTATTTCACATGATGTCCGGTGACCAGGCCATAAACCACCATTCCCGCGCCGATCAGCGGCAGGGGAGCAAATGCCATCCGGATGCGCGGTCCGTTGAAATATTGGGTGAGCACCGCGCCGATTTGTGCTCCCACCGCCGCGCCCGTCTGCATGATCAGGGCGATCAGCACGTCGACGTTGCCGTTCATCGCATGCCGGAATGAACCGTAGCTGGCCGAGACTACCACTTCAAAAAGATCGGTCCCGATGGCGATGTGGGTGGGAATGCCTAGCAGGTAAACCATGAACGGCATCCGGATGTAACCTGCGCCGCCGCCGAGAAATCCGCTGCAAACGCCTCCGACAAACGAGACGATGAGAATCGCCAGCACGGAGATCGATTTGATCTCCGAATGGGGTAGTGCCAACTTCGGCCCCCAATTCAGCGACTGCGTCCACTTCGAAATCCACTTGAAGGCCCGGCGGTCCTTTTCCTGCGAGGTCTGCTGGCTGAGCGGCTTGTGGCTGCCCTTGAGTTTCAGCGCCTGCCAGCTCTCCAGAAAAATGAAGAAAGACATCAGGGTCAGCACGCAAATGGTCGCCACACCGACCACGAGATCGACCTTCGTCGCCCGCTTCAGCGCCTCGATGGCCTGCACGCCCGCTTCCGACCCGGCGATGGTGCCCACGACCATGATGCACGCGAGCCTCATGTCGATGTTGCCCAGTGCATTGTGTTTTCGCGCGGCCACGATCGATTTCCCCACGATGTGGAGCAGGTCGGTGCCCACGACAAAATTCATCCGCAATCCGATGAGGAACAAGGCAGGTCCAGCCAGGAAACTGCCGCCCACGCCAAAAAAGCCTCCAAGGATCCCGATGATGAATCCGAGTCCGATGAGGTACGCCGGATTGACGGTGGTGTCGGAGATTGGAAAATACATGGTTATTTCCCTTTCAAGCGAAGCAGCCGGAAAAGAAGGCTGCTGATGATTTCCAGTCCAACCGCCTGCCCGATCATCAAGGCGAGCGCCGTGATCGCAAACCACCGGCGGTGGTGCTCATACATGTCGAGCAGATCGCCCGTAAAATAATGCAGGACGAGGCCGAAATACGCGAAAACGAGCAGGGCGTAGATGAGCAACTCCAGGAAAAAGCTCATCAAATTGGTGCGCGGCGCGGGAGATGCCATTTTTGCACCTTCGCCTAGTCAAAGCCCCGAGGCAAAAACAATTTCGGATGAGAAAGGTACCTTGAGGAAAGGCATTTCAAAAGGACTACAATTGCTATAATACTTGAGCCATTACCTGTCTCCGAACCGGTTCACAAGTCTGACCTGTTTCCATCAAGGAGCGCCTTCCCGGAGAATCGAACGATTTTAAGAATCTCCGGTTGTTAATTTTAGCGATTTAATGTTGAAATCAGCTTCTCGCTAGATTGGGCGGAACGGGCCCGGCGCGAATCAAATCAACGCAACGATATAGCACGCCCTTTCTTCATGTTACCCCAGCATCATTTACTCGGCTTGGTTCCCAATCGTGTGAACATGGCCGTGCATCGCTTGCACGAGTCCATTTGGAGCGAGTCGATCCCCTTGAAAGTGGAAGCGACCGAGGCTGGTCCGACGCAGATGACTTTGACGGAAGCGAAGCGCCTGCGCCGTCATCCGGTCAGGCCCGACACGAGTTGGGGAAAGCTTTTTGATCAGCGTTGGTGCCGCGTCGTGCTGCCGTCCTGCTCCGGTCCATGCTTCCTTAATTGGCGGGACCAGGGGGAAGCGACGGTTTATCTCAACGGCAAACCCTACTTTGGCATGGACGTCGCGCACCGGTATTGCCGAGTGCCCGCCGGAGCGAAGGAACTCTGGATCGAGGCGAACTGCATCCAGAGCGCCATCTGGCATCCCGAGGCCCACGGCTTGACCAAGACCGGCAGCCTTTTTGAAGGCGCCTTTCTCTGCCGGCGGAACGAGGAAGCCTGGCAGGCCTATCACGACCTGAAATGTCTCTTCGATCTCGCGATGGACCTGCGCACGCGCGAGAATCCGCAACTCCCAACGCACCTGAATGCATTTGGACAACAACCTCCCGTTGACAAGGCCTCGCCTTTCTATCGCCAATTGCTGCGGAGCATGGACCGTGCGGTGGACGCCCACGATCGCGCGGGCATCTCCGCCATGCGCAAGGAACTGACCGCGGCGTATCGCGCATTCCGCCATGATGGCGCGTTCATGAAATGCATCCTGACCGGTCATGCCCACATCGACCTGGTCTGGATCTGGCCGGAGCGGATGAGTGAACTCAAGGCGGTCCACTCCTTCGCCACGGCGAACCGGCTGATGGACGAATACCCGGAATTCAAGTTCGCCTACAGCCAGCCCGCCAGCTACGAGGCGGTGCAGAAGCGTTCCCCCGGACTTTATCGCGATGTCCTCAAGCGCATCCGTTCCGGGCGCTGGCAGGCCACAGGCGCGATGTATGTCGAGTCCGACACGCTGCTGGCCTGCGGCGAGGCGTTGGGCCGGAGCTTCACGCTCGGTCAAAAAGGCTTCAAGGAAATCAATGGGCGCCCCTCCCGGCTCAACTGGCTGCCCGATGTCTTCGGCTATTCCGCGTGTCTGCCTCAGTTAATGAAACTGACCGGCGTCGACTATTTTTTCACCACGAAGATGACATGGAACGCCGTCGTCCGCTTTCCGCACAGCAGTTTTGTCTGGAAAGGCAACGACGGTTCCGAGGTGGTCGCACACGTTATGCAGGACGGCGGCTATGTCACCCAGATGCGCCTGCAGGACATCCAGGCACCGATGCTCGGTCATCAGCAGGCCGATGTTCACCACGAATATCTTTTGCCCACCGGCTTCGGTGACGGCGGCGGCGGGCCCACCGATGAAATGTGCGAACGCGCACGGCGTCTCGGTTCGCTGCCGGGTATGCCGGAAATTTCCTGGGGCCAGCCGGAAGCCTTCTTCGAGCGGCTCGACAAGATTCGCGACCAGTTGCCGACCCACCAGGGTGAATGCTATCTCGAGTTCCATCGCGGGACCTTCACCACTCACGGCAATCTCAAGGCCACATTCCGTGAACTGGAGCGTGCGATGCAGTTGGCGGAAGCCGCGGCGGCCGCCACCGGCAAACGCTGGGACATGGAGCACGCCTGGAAGCGGCTCGTCTTCGCCCAGTTTCACGATTACATCCCCGGCAGCTCGGTATGGGACGTCTATCAGGAAGGACTGCCCGAGCTTCAGAAACAGGCCAAGGAACAGACGGCCCTCGCGCAAGCCGCGCTCTCCAGTCCCAACGGAAAATGGTGCATCTTCAATCCTCATGCCTCGCCCGTCCGTTGTCGGGTGCGCCATCCGCAAAAGAAGAAGGACGTCCTCGTCGATCTTCAGCCCTTTTCCGGCTCCGAGATCGAAAAGGTCGTGGTGAAGCATTTGCCGGAGCCGGTGAAAATCGCCGGGCGAAAAGTTTCCAACGGCCTGGTCGAATTTGAAGTCAACGCCGACGGCTGGATCAAGACACTCAAATTGGAGGGCCAGGCGGTGCCTCTGCGCGGACCACTCGGCCAGCTCGCGATTTATCCGGATCGCCCCGCGAATTTTGATTCGTGGGACATCGACCGCCAGGCCTTGTCCCTGGCCAGCATTTGCAGGGACCGCGCCGAAATGCGGGCATGGAAGCAGGGCGATCTTTACCAGGGTCTCCAGGTCACGCGGAAGATCGGAAAGAATAGCGTCGCCACGCTCACCTTCGCCCTCGAGGCGGGTAGCCCGCTTGTTCACGTCACCGTGGATGTCGACTGGCAGGAACCCGAACATCTCCTCAAGCTCCACTTCCCCACGGCGTTCTGTGCCACGAATGCCCGCTTTGGCGCGCCCTTCGGCAGCGTCCTGCGCCCGCAAGTTACGGCGGATCTCGCATCGGAAGCAAAATGGGAAGTCCCCTTCAGCCGTTACCTCGCCGTCTTCGACGAAGGCGAGATGGAAGGATTTTTCGTCGCGACCGAAGCCAAGTACGGCGCCACGGTGCGCGAGGGAGATATCGGCTTGAGCCTCGTGCGCAGTCCCCGCGTGACCGGCTTCGAATCGCATGCGGGCGCATGGCCCAAACATCTGAGCCGGTTGAAAGACAAGCCATGCTGCGCCGACCTCGGTCGTCACGTCATTCGTCTCGCCGTGGGCCGCTACGCCAACGACCTGCCGCGCGAGCGTCAACCCGCGGCGGTGGCCGACACCCTTTTCACTTCACCCTTGGTCTATCAGGGCCGCCCGGTGGCGCCGGTGCTCGAGTCGATCTCAGGCAGTCCGACCCTCGTCCCTGCATGGATTGTCCCGGCGGACGGAAAATCCTGGCTGCTCCGTTTGCACGAAGTCGCCGGAAGGCGCGGCACCGTCAAGTTGCGCGTGGCGAAGGGCTGGAAACTCGAAAAGACCGGCTTCGAAGGCACGCCTTCGCTCGCCGCCGTTTCCTCGCGAGGTCTGGATTACACGCCCTATCAGATCGTGACCATCCGTTTCAGCCGGCAAAAATAACCTCAACTCTTCCCCATTGACTGCCGGCGCAGGCCCCGCCGGGCGATATTGAAGAAGACGACGGCCAACAGGATCCAGACGCCAAGGGCAAACGGAATCGCCTCAGGAGGCACTTCTTTACTGGCCTCAGGCACCACCAGGAAAAAGAGCGGTGCCACCGGGTGATGGGCAAAGAAGCCGTAGAAAATAAGGGGATGATGCGCGAAGTTATCGGGCACCCCGGAGGTGTGCCAGCGAAATAACTCCATCATCAGCAGCCCGAAAATGGGCCACACGACCAACCAGAGAAACATCACCGCACCGGTGGCGAGATAACTGGTGAGCGATCGGCGAAAGTAGCCCGACAGCCCGACCGCGATGGCCGACGAGACCAGACCCGCAGCCACGGCCAGCGCCATGCCACCCAGCATCTTGCCGGGAGCAATGGCACCCCAGATCACGCCCATGCCAAGGAACGGCAGGCTGAGTGTGGCCAGCCAGAGGACAAATGCCCACGAGGCCAGAAGTTTGCCGAGCACGATGGAGCTCGGCGAAAGCGGCGTATTCATCAGCGCGGGCAGGGTGCGTTGTTCCCGCTCCTGCGCGATGGACCCGGCGCTGGCCAGCGGACCGAGAACGACCAGCAAGCCGAGCAGCGAAAAAACGCCGACGCCAAAAATCGTCAGGCCGGTCTCGGCGGGATTGGCGTTGGTCCCTTGGGTGGACGCCATCAGCAGCGCAATGCACGAGATGCCGAAGAGGCAAAGCAGGTAAAGGCACGTGACGATCCAGAGCTTGCGCTCCCGGATGCGGATGCGGAGTTCCAGCCAGAGCACCGGATTTTTCATGGCGTCGTCTCCTCTCCCAGCGCACGCAGTGCCAGGTCGTCGAGCGAGCGCCGCGCCGCTTCGAAGTGATAAATCTTGTGCCCGGCTTGCACGAGCTGTCCGACCGCCGCCGCCGCTACTTCCCGGTCCACCACGGCGAGCCGGATGCGTCCCGCCTCAAGCGTCGCGTTCGCGCCGAGCAACTGACAGGCGGCGGAGGGATCCGAGCATTCCAGCCACCAATGGTTCTGCGTGAACCCCGAACGCAACTCCGCGCGGGTGAAAAAGACTTGGTCGCCATGCACCGGCTTCCACCGGCCTTTTTGGATGATGCCGAATCGGTCCGCCAATTCCTCGAGTTCCGGAAGAATGTGGGATGTGACCAGGACCGAACGCCCCTCCGCGGCAAAGCCCCGCACGATCTTCAGCAGTTCGCGCCGGCCTGAAACATCGAGTCCCGCCGCCGGTTCGTCGAGCAGGACGATGGGCGCGTCGGCAATCAACACGCGGCTCAACGCAAGCCTCCGCTGCCAGCCGGAGGAAAGCGCCTCGACTTCGTGGTCGAGCCACGGCCCGAGGCCGAGCCGTTCGGAGGCATGCGCAATCCGCGTGCGCGCGGCGTCCGATGTCAGGTCATACGCCTTTGCAAAAAATTGCATGTACTCCAACGCGGTGATGTCGAGATAGACACCGAGCGGGTCCGGCATGAGCACAAGATGCCGCGCTGCTTTTTGCGGCTGGCCCGTGATGACATGATGCCCGGCGGTGATCGATCCCGTCCGCGGCGCAATCAATCCCGCCGCGCAATTGAGCAGCGATGACTTGCCCGCGCCATTCGGCCCCACGAGACCGAAGACCTCGCCCGGAACCAGGTCCAGCGAAAGCTCATGGACCGCCGTGCTGCCGTTGGCGTAACGGATCGTCACGCCATGAATGGACAAATCGAGGAGGGACCGGTCTGCGGTACTCATGGCGGATTGGCCCCCAGTTGGAATTGATAGGCCACCACGCGACGCGTCGCGATCTCGCTGGCTGATGTGTCCTCGATCTCGACATCGGCGGCCTTGCCAATGCCAATGAAAATCCCGTGGAGCCCCAACCCCACCGGCTGCCCCTCCTTGGCCGTGTTGAACACAAAGAGCGGCTTGAGCGCTGCCGGAAAGACTTCATCGGCCAGTCCGTCCCGGAAGGCCCGACCGTGGAAGGACGACATCGGGTGGATGATTCGCGCCGATTGCCAGTCGGAGATCTGTCCCTTCTGCTGCGGCCCAAGGTCGCGCCACTGGCTGCCATCCCACAACCAGACCGTGGAAAAATCACGCAATGCGCGCAATTTCCCGTCTGGTGTCGCTTCGCACGGAGGCTGGGCGGCCAGCAGGGACCGCGTGTCGACCGAAAGGCGCGTCGCGGGGAGGGTCTGCAGGGTTAACCTGGCCAGCTCGGGGGAGTGGAAGAACGTATAGGTGATGCCATAGGCCGCCGGATCGTAGCCCGACCGGTTCGGAAAAGGCCGCGAACCCGGCGGAAGTTTGACCACGGTCTCATGCTCGGCCAGCCGGATTTCCTCCAGATGCGTCAACAGGAGGGCCTGGGGCCAGCCTTGCTTGATTAACTCGACTTCCGGCAGGAAAACTTCCACCCGCTTCGGTATGGCCAGATGTGCCAGGACAATTCCCGTCAAGGTATAGCCGATCGCGAAGCAGGGCACATAAAACCACAACCTGACCCGTCGCGGTCCCTTCAGGCAAGTGAATGCGATCACGATGACCACGGTTTGGAGAACCAGAAACATGCCCAGGTAAGCTTCTGAAAAGGAAAGCAATTGACGGTGCATGTTCGTCCCCACCTTGGTCTGGAACGCAAAGGGATTGGCTTCGCCGTTGACGTTGACAAAAAAACCGGAGCCAGGCCGCAGTTGTCCTTGATGCTCGATAAACGCTTCAGGCGTCTCGGCCGCCTCCAACCGTCCGGGCAGCCCCGGTTGATTGACCGTCAGGCCGAGCCGTTGGGCCAGCACGCTGACGTCCTCCACAGGTCCCGCCACCGTCGTCCCGTTCAAGAGCACCTGCTGCCAGAAGCTGTCCGTGAGCGCGGGATCCGTCGCCGCACTGCTATCGATCCAGATCGCGTCGATGCCGATGAAAGCGTAGCTCTCAGGCACGAGACGCTTCACGTCGCCGATGGAAGTATAACCTCCCTTGCTGAAGGCCTCGCGGCCACCGGGCGTATTCACCAGGATCGCGCGGGGACTTCCCCACCACGTGGAACTCGCTCCGATGGAAAGCCTCCCGATGACCCGATCCGAGTGGTCCATGACCTCCGCGCGAACAGATTCTGTCATCGTGGTCATCCCATACTTCGCCCGCAGCGACAACGGTGCTGACCAGACCGGGAGCGCCCGCGCCTCGGCGGGCGTCGGCACCTGCGTCTCGTCCACCGCCGCTTCCTCGCCCACCGGCGAACGCGTATCCAGCTGTGAGGCTTGGCCGGGATTGTCGATGACCGAGTCACCCGGTCCCGGTACATTGTAGAGCAGCCGGAGTTTGATCGGAAAGGCGCTGGCCGGGAGCCGCGAAAGGTCCACATAACCGTAAAATCCCTGGACGAGCATCTTATAACCGTCCCGGTTCCCGTTGGCATCGGCCACGTCCCCGTCCCACGGCGTGAACGTAATGTCCGCTTGGGGTGCCTTGGAAATCCATTCCCGGATCGTCTCGCCACGAGTGGCCAGCGGAGCACACAGAAAAACCGCCGCTAGGAGAAGTGTCCGCATAACGTAGGGTTGCCCGACACTACCCGTACAGGCCTTTGAGGCAAGGTTTCCGGCGTAACTTGTGATTACGATACGGAAAGGTCTGTTCACCCGGCGTCGACCGTCAGGAAGCAACCGTTCAAGTCCGAGTTCAGATGGATTGCCAGGATTTTGAAGCCAACCCCTAATGATTGATAAACAGCACGCACGCATTGTACGTCGCGTGCGCAATGATGGGTGCCAGCAGAAACCCCGTTCGCTGAAAACTCAACGCCGTGGCGAGTCCCAGGCCAAAGACGGGAATGACGGAGAACGGCGGATGGACAATCGCAAAGAGCGCGGCGCTTCCCAGGACGGCCCAGACCGGCCCCGTGCTCCGCCTCAGTCCCTGAAAGACCAGCCCGCGGAAAATGAACTCCTCGAAAAGCGGGGCTGCCACCACGGCCAACAGGCAAAGCCAGAGCGGGTTGTCGTCCCGGCGCAGTAACGCACTCATTTCGGTGTCTTCCTTCCAGACGTGCCACTGGGGGACCAGGTCAACGACATGAAGATAAACCATCGCCCCGAAAGCTGCCGCTGCCCCGTAAGCCAGGCCGATCACGACGGTCTTGCCGACAGGCATCGCGCTGGCTGAGACCCGCGACAGCCCGACGCTTTGCCAGACGCGTGGAATTTTCTGCGAGGCAAAAATCGCCAGGCAGAGGACAAATACCAGGAAGCCGGCCAGTACGTAGGCCAGGACCACCTGCATCGCCAGGGGCATCGATTCATGCTGCGCAAAGAAGAAACCGAACAGACCCTGCAAGACAAAGAAGGCCAGCGCTGCCATCATGCCGTCCGCCAGGCCGAGTTCCCGCGCCGGCTTTTCCTCCGGATCAAGCAGGTAAGGCGACACGTCCCTGACCTTTTGCCACAACGCATAGGCCAGCAGCGTGGAGAGCACAAGCTGCGCGAATTTGCTCCAGATCGAAGGCGTGTAAATGGCCACGGCGTACATGGCCACCAGGATCATGTAGAGATAGACCATCTCGGCCCGGAAGCGCGAGCGCACCTCGGTCTCGAGCGCATTGGTGCCCATGATTCCGATTCCCGCCGCGATGAACGCGTAGAGCCCGACGCCATAGAGCGCGAGGAACGCGTCCAACAGCGCACTGGGATGCAGGTGCTGGTTGAAGTGCGCGAGGATCAGCAAAATAGCTCCCGCATAAAGCAGGGCAAAGACCGCCCAGACCCGGGTCTTTTCGACCAGGATGGAACTGAGTTCCCTCGGGAAAGTCATCAATTGCCACAGTGTCTTGTTTTCCCGCACCAGCACCGGCATCGCGCTGCTCATCAGGACGTACGAACCAATCACGAAAGCCATCGTCGCCGCATGATGAAAATTGCCGGTGGCCGACGAGATCATGCTCGAGTTCACCAGGAAGTAGTAGCCGACCACGATCAAAGGACTGACCAGCACCTGGACCAGCAGGTTCCGGTCGCGCTGCAGCAGGACCATCTCGTTGGCCGCGATGCCGCGCAGCCAGCCCGTGGGCGATGAGGACACCTTGCGCTGACGATTTCCCTGGTAGGGTCCGGCCGATTTCAGCAAGCCTTCCCGGATGCAATATTCTGCGAGCATCAACGCCGCGGCGGCTGTCCCGGTGACAATCAGGACCATGAGCCCGCCCACCGTCATCGCGGTCGCGAAAGTTGCATGGGGCCCGCCCAGCGCGAGATAAAAGGAGAGGGGATTCCACGCGAACGAGTCGGGCAGTTTTTTCGCCTCGCCCACCAGGAAGGTCTCCAGCGGCTGGGAAAAAAGACTGGCCAGGTAAAGCAGCAGGAAGATGGTGCCCGTCACGGTAAACAGGGCCTGCAGGTTTTTCAGTTGGGAAAGGTTGAGAAATTTGCGCAGCAACACTTCCAGCAGCATCGTGAGCGAGCCCGCGAGCACCGAGAGATATAGCGTCGCCGCCAACCCGAGCGGAACCGAGGCCAGCCCGTGCCCCGCCGTGTAAAAGACCATGATCAGGAATGGAAAAATGAACATCCAGACCGGCGGGTTGAACAGCGAGTAGATCACGAGCCGTGAGGCCAGCAATGCGCGCGTCGAAACCGGGAAACCATACAGCCATTCAAAGCTCCACTCCACCTGTCCCAGGTCCTTGTTGTTCATGCCCAGCCAGAGGCAGATGAACATCGGCACAAACAGGAGCACCAACAGGCCCAGCGTATTCTGGAAAACCATTCCCGGGGCTTCCGCGCGGGGCCACGTCTCACCGTCGGCGAAGAGATGGCTTCCAAATTTCACCGAAAATGCCTTCGCGCCGTCTTTCTCGAAGGCCGCGTGCATTTGCTGCAGTTTCGCATTCTCTCCGTCCTCGGAGAGCCCTTCCTGCTCGACCTCATTCTCGAGGAGCTTGTCCCGGTAGCGGTTCCAGAGCCCTTCATATTTTTGGCGCTCGTCCTGGTCGGTCAATTCCTGCAAGCGCCGCAATTGGGTTTCCGTCTCGACCAGCTTTTCCCGCGTATAGGCACTGACGGCGATCTTGTCGCTGGACGTCTGGACGTTGTGCGCCAGCGCCCCCAGCCGTCCCAGGCCTTGCGAGGCGAGGTTGAAGCCATTGAAGAGCAGTATCGCCAGGAGAAAGATGCTGTAGATGTTTCGTCCGGTCGATTTCGGCGCGGTGCCCGTCCGTTTCGCGGGATCGGCTTTTTTCCGGCGGAGTTGCAGGCTTTGCCACCGGTTCAGCTGCCGCCGCACCGCCAGCCAGCCCATGAGGCGCAACGCACGGAAGAACGAAACCGGCTGGGAGTCGATCATGGGGCCGGCGTCGAGTTGGATTCCCCGGCCACCGAAAAAAAGATTTCTTCCAGCGAACTGTCGCTCGAGACGCGCGCGCGCAATTCTTCCAGTGTCCCATGCGCCGCCAGGCGGCCCTTCGCGACAATCGCGATCTGGCTGCAAAGCTTTTCCGCCTGGTCCAGCAAATGCGTGCTGAAGAAGATCGTCTTGCCTGCCGCCGCTTTCTCACGGATCAATTCGTGCAGCACACGGGTCGCAAAAGGATCCAGCCCGTTCGTCGGCTCGTCCAGGATCAGCAGGGCCGGGTCATGGAGCATCGCGCAGACCAGCGCGAGTTTCTTCTTCATGCCCTTCGAGTAGTTCACTGCAAATTCCTCCAGCGCATCTCCCAGTTCCAGGCGCGTGATCAGGGATTCCGTCCGCGCGGTGATTTCAAGCCGGTCCAGGCCGTGCATTTCCCCGGAAAAACGGATGATCTCGCTGCCGCGCAGGTAATCGTAGAAGACCGGCTCGTCAGGCAGGTAGCCGACGCGGCGCTTGACCTCCACCCGGTCCCGAAAACAATCGAGCCCGTCAATCCGGGCCGTGCCCGAGGTCGGCACCAGGATGCCCATGAGCATCCGGATCGTTGTCGTCTTGCCCGCGCCGTTTGGTCCCAGCAGCGCAAAAATTTTCCCGGCGGAAACCGTGAGCGAGACATCTTTCACGGCCTCAAACGAGCCGTATACCTTCGAAAGGTTCTCGATCTCGACCAGTGGCGCGGCCCCTTGCATCACCTGAGCTATAGAGGGAGTCGTGGGCCCGTCAAGGTGGTTGCAGGCCTTCAGGACTCAACTATAAGTTCCTAACGCCTGGTGAATTCCCTCCACCGCCATGCCGCCTTCGCCCACCGCCGCGCCGCAGCGCTTGACTGAGCCCGACCGCACATCGCCCGCGGCAAAAACTCCCGGTCGGCTGGTCTCCATCATTCCCGGTGTACGGGGATGGCCCCTCCATGCCAGGGCATCCGCCACGCTCGCCCCCGTCTTTACAAAACCTTTTTCGTCGCGTTCGATCTCGGGCGGAAGCCAGTTGGTGCATGGCTTCGCGCCAATCATCGAGAAAACCGCGATCGCCGGCACCATGCGTTTTTCGCCGGTCTGCACATTCTCAAGTTCCACTTCCTCGAGGCGCTTGCTCCCGCTCATCTTGCGAATCTCGGTATTGCGCAAAATTTCGATGTTCGCCTTCGTCTCGACGCGCCTGGAAAGGTAGCTCGACATGCTCTTCGCCAGGTCGTTGCCTCGGATGACCAGCAGCACCTTCCGCGCGCTTTCAGACAGGAACATCGCGGCCTGCCCCGCCGAGTTTCCGCCTCCCGCCACGATCACCGTCGCCTCGCGGCACAATTTGCTCTCCATCGCCGTGGCGGCGTAATAAACGCCCAGGCCCTCGAAATTCTCGCGGCCCTCGGCCTCGATCCGGCGGTACTCCGCGCCTGTTGCGATCAGCACACATTTCGCCCGCAATGTCGCCGGACAGCCCTCGATCTGCAGTTCTGTTCCATATTCGCCCTCGGCGAAACTAAGCGACAGCGCCTGCGAGGGCGTCGTGAACTTCGCACCGAAGCGGTACGCCTGCAGTTGCGCCCGGTTCGTCAGGTCGCCGCCGCTGATGCCCGTCGGAAAGCCAAAGAAGTTCTCAATCAGCGAGGACGAGCCCGCCTGTCCCCCCGGCGCGTAGCTTTCCAGCACCACTGTCTTCAATCCTTCGGAGGCGGCATTCACGGCGGCGGAAAGACCCGCCGGTCCCGCGCCGACGATGGCGAGATCGCAAAAAACCTCCGTCTCGCCTGCCTGCACGAGCGAACGTTTCAGCCCCGCGACATGGGCCACCTCGCGGATGGATGGCCGCCGCAGCGGCAGTCCGTTGGTCTGGATCAGCACCGGCAGGTCGCGCGACCCGAGATTGAGGCGGGAGCAAAGCGCGCGCCCTTCCTCGCTCTCAAATTCGATCACTCGGTGCAGGATGCGGTTCTTGTCGAGAAAGTCATCGATCTGGTGTCCGTCCCGCGAGCCGGTCGCGGTGATGATGCGGAACCCGGCGAACTCCCGGTCACGCATCAACCGTTTGCGCCGCATGATCAGCGCGCTGACGATGATCTCACCCAGGCCCGGCAATTCGGAGAGCGCCCGGCGCAGGTCGTCCGCACCCACCGTGAGGATTTCCGACTCCTCCGCCTTTCCGCGGACACTGACGAGCGCAGCATTGCCCGTCAGCAGCGTGATGTCGCCGACAAAATCGCGCGGTCCCGGCTCGGCCAGGATTTGCTCCATCCCGTCCCGCGTTTCATACGCCTCCAGCCCGCCGCTGATGACCACCGTCAGCCCCAGGTCGCGATGCCCTGCCTTGAAAATAAATTCGCCCCGCTTCAATTTGCGCCGCTGGCCCAATGGCTCCAATTGCGCGATCTGCCGGTCGTCCAGCTTGGGAAAAGCGGCCGCTTCGGTGTCCCGGTAAAACTGCTCATCCTGGTCGATAGTGTTCATCGTCGGCTCCTTGGCATGCTTGAGAAATTCTAGCAGTAATTCGCCGCAACGAAAGCAGCGATGTCGTGATCGGGAAGGAAACCGACTCAAATCTGTGCTAGGCTAAGCCAGTCCCGAAAAACCATGGCCGCCAAATTTCAGGAACTCGCCCAGACCGACGCTGTCCACAAGGCGCAGGAACACTATTATGGCAGGGCCCAAAAGCAGGCTGGCGCGCCGGAACGCGACACCCTGACGGAAGACGAGGTCAATTTCATCCAGGCCCGCGACAGCTTCTACATGGCCACCGTCACCGAGAAAGGCTGGCCTTACATCCAGCATCGCGGTGGTCCCATGGGATTTCTGAAAGTCCTCAGCCCCACCTCGCTCGCCTTTGCCGACTACAAGGGCAACCGGCAAATGCTCTCCACCGGCAACCTTTCCACCACCGATCGTGTTGCACTTTTCCTCATGGATTATCCCCGGCGCGAGCGCCTGAAAATTCTCGGTCACGCCCGCGTGGAGGACGCCCGCGAGCATCCCGGCCTCGTCACCCAACTCGCCAATCCCGAAGAGCAGGCCGCTGTGGAGCGCCTCTTCTTCATTGATGTCGTGGCCTTCGACTGGAATTGTCCCCAGCACATCACGCCCCGCTACACCGCCGACGAAATCAAGGCCATCGTCGCTCCGCTCCAGCAACGCATTGCCGAACTTGAGGCCCAACTCAAGTCCCGTCCTTGATCCGGGTAGGAGTGTTTCAGGCCTGACATAGGGCTTGATCCGATTTCTGACACTATTTTCGTCACATCCTTAAAACCTCCTGAAGTTTACTTCGCTCGTGCATATCCATGGCAAAATGGTATGGATAATGGTGATGACTTAAACGCTTATGGACCCGCCAATGCCAACGGATGAGGCGCGGAAAAATGCAGAAGCTCTCCTGCAGAGGGAAAGGCTTTTTTCCGATACAGTCATTGCTAGCGTTCCCGGCATCCTCTACCTGTACGATCAAAGCCGGCGTTTCCTGCGCTGGAACCGTTCCTTTGAAACGGTCTCCGGTTATTCCGCCGAGGAAGTGGCTCGAATGAATCCCCTCGATTTCTTCGCCGAGCACGAGAAAACGCTTTTGCACGACAAGATCGAGGAGGTCTTTTCCGAAGGCGAAGCATCCGTCGAGGCCGGTTTCCTCACCAAGGACGGCCGCAGCATCCCCTTTTTCTTCACCGGACGAAAAGTCCTCTTCGACGGCGCCACCTGCCTCGTCGGTCTCGGTATCGACGTCACCGAGCGCAAGGAGGCTGGCGTCGCCCTGCTCGAGAGCGAACGCAAGTACCGCGAACTTGTCGAGCACGCCAACAGCATCATCCTCCGCTGGACGCGCGACGGCCGCATCACCTTTCTCAACGAGTACGGCCTGAAATTCTTCGATTACACCCCCGAGCAGATCCTCGGCCAGCATGTGGTCGGTACCATCGTCCCCGAGTTCGAGAGCACGAGCAGGGACCTGCGCCCCTTGATGGACGAGATTCTCCAGAATCCCGGGGCCTTCGAAAAGAACACCAACGAGAACATGCGTCGCAACGGCGATCGTGTCTGGATTTCCTGGACCAACAAGACCGTCATGGACGCCAACGGCCAGGTCAAGGAGGTCCTCAGCATCGGCACCGACATCACCGAGCGTCGCCGGGCCGAGGCCCGGATCGCCGAGCAGGCCGCCTTCCTCGACAAGGCCCGGGATGCCATCGTGGCTCGTGATCTCGACGGCAAGGTCCTCTTCTGGAACCAGGGCGCGGAGAACGTCTACGGCTGGAAAAGCGGGGAGGCTCTCGGTCGCCCCATTGCCGAACTCATCCACATCGGGCCGGGCGTCCACGAGGAGATCATCCAGCGCGTCCTCGCCAACGGTGAGTGGTCCGGCGAACTCAGGCACCTCACGCGCACCGGGCGCGAAATCACCGTCGAGTCGCGCCTCACCCTCATCCGCGACGAGGGCGGCAAGCCCAAGTCCGTCCTCGGCATCAACACCGACATCACCGAAAAGAAAATCATCGAGGCCCAGTTCCTCCGCGCCCAGCGCATGGAAAGCATCGGTACCCTTGCTGGTGGCATCGCTCACGATCTCAACAACATTCTCACTCCGATCCTGATGTCGATCGACGCGCTCAAGGCCAAGAGTTTCGATCCCCAGGCCATCAAGATGCTCGAGTCCATCGGCATCAGCGCCAAGCGCGGCGCTGACATCGTCCGACAGGTTCTCACCTTCGCCCGCGGCATTCAGGGCGAACGCATCGAGATCCAGCCCAAACACCTCCTTCAGGACCTCGAGCTCATCATCAAGGACATTTTCCCCAAGAACATCCGTCTGCACGTCACTATCCACGAGGATAAATGGACCATCCAGGGCGACCCCACCCAGATGCACCAGGTCCTCCTCAACCTCTGCCTCAACGCCCGCGATGCCATGCTCGACGGTGGCGATCTCCACCTCAGCGTCGAGCACAGCACCATCGACCAGCAGGACCTCGCCATGGGCCATCAGGTCAAACCCGGCCGCTACGTTCGTTTCAACATCACCGACCAGGGCACCGGCATGCCCCCGGAAATTCTCGATAAGATCTTCGAGCCCTTCTTCACCACCAAGGACATCAACAAAGGCACCGGTCTCGGCCTCTCCACCGTCCAGGCCATCGTGAAAAGCCACGGCGGCCTCATCAACGTCTACAGCGAGCTCGGCGCGGGCACGACTTTCCATGTCTATCTTCCCGCGACCGAAGCCTCCATCGAACCGAACCGTGAGCCATCCGACGAGACCGATCTCCCCCGCGGTAACGGCGAACTGATTCTCCTGGTCGATGACGAGGCACCCATTCTCACCGTCACGAGTCAGATTCTCCAGGCCTACGGTTATCGCGTCCTCACCGCCTGCGACGGCGCCGATGCCCTCACCGTTTACGCGCAGAACAGGTCCGAAATCGACGTCATGCTCACCGACATGCGCATGCCCATCATGGACGGCGCCTCCATGATCCGCGGCCTCCTCCCCCGCACCCCCGCCCTCAAGATCATCGCCGCCAGCGGCCTCGACCTCACCGACCCCAGGGACAAACTCGCCGGTACCGGCGTCAAACACTTCCTCGTCAAGCCCTACACCCCGGGAACTCTGCTCAGGCTCTTGAGGGCGGTTTTGGATGAACCCTAGTCGGATTGGCCTTGGCCGATCAGCCAACGGGCACAATCGTCGCATCCGCCTGCAGGTAAGCCTCGTATATCTTGAGCAGTTCCAGCGCATCATCCAGGTTGCCCCAAAGTGGCGCCTGACCTTTCAGCAGCCGGGTAGTGAAATGAATCACCTCCGGGGCGTAGCCCAGCAGGAAAAGCCCCTTGTTGTGCAGTTCGCCCAGGGAAAACTCCGGCTCCCAACAGCGTGGAGCGTCCTTGAAAAGTTCATAGTAGTCGCCTGACCGCCCGTACTCTTCCTGCCGGTTGACCTTGGGATAGTGAATCACACGCAGACCGTTTTCGATCACGACATTTTCGCCTTCGCCAATGACCTCGATTCGCTCCCGGTAGGAGCATTCTGACTGCCCTGCGCTGAATAGCAGATTTCCCACGGCGCCGCTCTTGAAACGCAACGAGACCGAGGCCGCCCCGTTAGTTTCGCAGCGGTTGACGAAGATCCAGTCGAGAGGTCCTCCGAGCAAGCGCAGGAGGGAATGGGGATGAACGAAATGATCGAGAAACAACACCATTTTTTCCGGATTCTCTCTTTCCCGCAATGGAGGAAGCCATTCCGGATAGGAGGCCGTGATCGAGGTAATGCGGCCAAACTCCGGGCGATTGATCAAGGTGTGAGCTTTTTGGTGGGCCGTGAAAAACATCTTCTTGAAACCAACTCCGACCTGCTTGCCGGTCTCCTGGCTGATACGCATCATCGTCGCGATTTCCTTCGAAGAACCCGCCGGAGGCTTCTCGATCCAGGCATGCGCACCCGCTTTCATGCAGTCCATCGCGAGTGCCGGATAAAGCGGTTTCGCGCCCGGACCATAACTGGTCACGATGAAGACCACCTCCGGCTTTTCCTTGGCCAGCATTTCCCGGTGGTCCGTGTAACTCCGCTTTGCCCCAAAGATCCTTGCGCAGTCGGCGGCCTTTTGGGCATCAAGATCACAGACCGCCACCAGTTGGACTGGAGCATATTGAAAAGTCGGATAAATATTCCGGTAAGCATGACCCCCACAGCCGATAAAGGCCGTCTTCAACCGTCGTTTATATTCGGGATTATAGGTGACTTTCATGGGATGGTCTTCAAAGGTTCATTGTTCACGCAGTCTGTCTTTGGGGTTATCGATCATTCGCCAATGGTCTCCCGGTTAGCCGAGGAAAAGGCAATGAACAGCAACGCGTCCGTGTCGCCCAAATTCCGGGCCTGGTGCCAGACATGGCTTGGAATCGTGACGGTGTCCTGCTCTTTCAACGTGACCCACCCGCCGCTCGCATCGGTATGCTCGATTGTTCCCTGCAGGACGGTGAGTACTTCGCTGCAATTGGGATGATAATGCCGGGGATTGGCTTGATGTGGTTTCAAGCGACATAGGCCCAGCGTCATTTCCTCCGAATTTCCCAAGGGCTGTGATGCGTACCAGGTCAATTCCCCCCACGCGAAAGCAGTGGTCTGGTTTGTTTCATAAGAGAGGATCTGGATCGGTTTCATGGGATTACTTGCGCTTCTTGTTCCGCGGCTTGGCATGCGGAGGAGGTGTGGCTGGAGTGTCGTTAAAAATCGCCAGGTAGCGCACAGTGTCCGAAAGCGGTTCGAGGTCATGTTCCTCTTCCGCATTGAAATAGAGCGAGTCACCCGGCTCCATCGTGTATGTGGTGCCGCCGACGCGATAGCGCATCCGCCCTGACAGGACGTAGACAAATTCTTCGCCACGGTGGGAAAGGGCCCCTGTCTTGATTTTTCCCTTCTCGGCGGTCATCAGAAAGGGCTGCATCGCTTTGTCGGCCCGGCTGGCTGCCAGCAGTTGAAAGGCATATCCCTTGTCCGTGATCGTCGCCGGTTGTCCGCCCGGTTTTTGCGCCCGGGTCAGGACGGTCGTTTCGGATTCGTCCGCTTGCAGAAGCTCCGTCAGCTTGATGCCGAGCGCCGTGGCGATCTTCGCCAGCGTTGCCAGCGGCGGGCTCGTTTTGCCCGATTCAATCTTCGAAAGAAGGCTTTTGGTGAACCCGCATTGACTGGCGATGTCCTCCAGACGGCGGTTTTGCCGCAGGCGCAGGGTCCGAAGTCGGATGGAAAGCGGTGTCATGCTGGAAAAAGAGTTCACCCTATAAAACCGCGCAATTCAAGCAAATTGCTCAAAATTCAACTTAGTTGAATGACTTTTTTCTCGTGGACTATCATGATTGTGACCATGACCCGTCAAAAGCATGGGCATCGCCGAAGTCCTCCTCGCCACCGATCCTGGGCGCTAGGGCAACTCAAACATAATCCCGTCGCAACAACTCCGCCGCCGTCTCATCAAGCTGCTCGCGCCGCCGGATCTCTTCGAACCGGTCCACCAGGTCCTCGGGCCGGAAGCGCCGCTTCTCCGTGCCGCGGAAGTCGTGAAAAATCTGTCCCTTGTTCATCATGATGATGCGGTCGCCCAGGTTCACCGCCTGCTGCATCGAGTGCGTCACCATCAACGTTGTCAGCCGGTCGCGCTGGATCACTTCGCTCGTCAGCGCGATCACCTGCTCCGCGCTTTTGGGATCGAGCGCTGCCGTGTGCTCGTCGAGCAACAACAGCGACGGCTTCAGCCACGACGCCATCAGCAACGTCAGTGCCTGCCGCTGTCCGCCCGAGAGCGAGCCAATCGCGTTATCGAGCCGGTTCTCCAGCCCCATCTTCAGGCTCGCGATCCGTTCTCGCAGCGGACTCATCAAATTTTTCGAGAGCGCCCAGCCAAGTCCGCGAGGCTTCCCCCGGTGCGTCGCCAGCGCAAAATTCTCCGAGATCGACATGTTCGGCGCCGTGCCGCTGAACGGATTCTGGAACACGCGTCCGATCAGCTTCGCCCGCCGATGCTCCGGCCAGCGTGTCACGTCGACGCCATCGATCTCGATGCTCCCTTCATCGACGAAAAATGATCCCGCCACCGCATTGAGCAGTGTCGATTTTCCTGAGCCGTTCATTCCCAGTACAACCACAAACGAGCCGTCCTCGATCGTCAGGTCGACGCCCTGCAGCGCGCGCACCTCGTTGACCGTGCCCGGATTGAATGTCTTGCGGAGTCCTTTGAGTTTCAGCATGGCGATTGGGCGG